>Ga0209724_1004593_pt1 | contig 10799 bp, 10 predicted proteins | sample grotaG_FD_184143 | JGI IMG/M metagenome (GOLD analysis project Ga0209724, IMG submission 184143) | Glacier valley bacterial and archeal communities from Borup Fiord, Nunavut, Canada, to study Microbial Dark Matter (Phase II) -... | ecosystem: Environmental > Aquatic > Freshwater > Ice > Glacier ... | reverse complement strand
GACCGGAATTTGGTGCAGCCAGTGTCGAGCAGCCCGCGAGCGCTGCCACGCACGCGATGGCGACGAGCCCTCTCGCAGGAAACTTTGCTTGAACAGCCACTTCAACGTTCTAGCATGGGCGCATGGCAGTCGGCCTTGTAGGAACAACGGAGTTGCTCGAGCAGCTCCGTGCCGACGCCGAGCTTCGGGAGCGATTTTGTGACCTGTTTCAAGGCGACGCGGACCCGCTCGACCTCCTCGCGCGGCACGAAGCCGGCGTCGATCTCGTCGACGGACTCCACGAACTGACACTTGCGGCCTACTCGCGGCACGCGACTCCGGCCGACGAAGCCCGAGCCGGTGCGGCTCTCTTGGCGGCACAAGAGCGTCAGGCCGCCCTCTCTCGTGAGCTGGATGCCGCGATCGCAATCATCGCGGCGCCGATCCTTCCACCCCGTCCCGTCGTTGTGCCGAGGTATCGCCTGCCCAGAGGCGCGAGGCCGGCGCTCGCCGTCGCGATCGTCGCCGCTCTGGTCGCTGCGGTCGTTACGACACCGAGCGCTCCCGCCGATTCGCTCGCGATTTTCCAGCGACCGACAAGCGAGGTCGAGCGCATCACCAACCCCTACGCTCTTGCGGCCGCGAAACGGGTTCCCGGCGGCGTCAACGAAGTGCGCTGGTTGGGCGCGGCTGAAGGGATCGACATCTACGCGTATCAGGACTCGCAGTATGGCGTCTGCCTCGCGAGTGTTGACCCGGGTCTCGTGACCGCGGGCGCGTGCGCGTCCACGAAGGAGTTCGAGACCCACGGGGTATTTCTCGAAGTGCGCCGCAACTCCGGAAGCGGGGCGCAATTCTTGAGCATTTTCTGGGGCCCGACCGGAGACGTGCGCACCTATCCCATGATGGCCGAAGCGGTGTATCAGGCCGGCCTCGAGCGACCTAGACGGGCACCGGCCTGGCCGTCATGAGCGGCGAGCCCGGAAGCGGATTCGTCGATCGTGCATCTCTGATCGCGCGCCTTGAGGCAGATTCCGAGCTGCTCGATGTCTTCCGCTCCGCATACTCGGCCGAGGGGGATGCCCTCGAGATGCTCACGCGCGAGCGTGACGGCCTCGCCTTCCACGAAGGCTTAGCCAGCCTTGAGCGAGCGGCATACTCTCGCCACGAGAGCCTGGCCGACGAGCAACAAGCCCTGGCCGCACTCACGCGGGCCATCGACCGTGAGCACGGCACGAGTCGCGCCCTTGACGCCGCGATTGCTGCGGTCGAGCTCGCGACACAGCCCTCCGAAATCCCGGATGTCCCCGAATTCACCCTCCGTCAGGGCACGCGAGCCGCAGTGACGGTCGCACTCGCGGTCGCGCTCCTCGCCGCGGCGACGGGTACAACGACCTACCGGCCCGACTCGCTCGCGGTCTTTGACAGCGCACCGACGAGCCAAGACCAAGGTTCGCCGGACGCGCGCGCGGCGGCAACCCGCGTCGCGGGATCCGTTGAGGATGTGCGCTTCATCGGACAGGTCGAAGGACTCGATGTCTTCGTCTTCCTTGACTCACAGTTCGGTGTGTGTCTCTCGGTGGTCGACGCGAATCGAGCAGCCTCGGGATCGTGTGCGAGGCCCACTGACTTCCGCGAGCGCGGCGTATTCCTCGAGGTCAGCCCCCGGTCGCTCAAACCAGGCACCGATCTGAGCATCTTCTGGGGTCCTGTTGGCACCGTGCGGGTCTACCCGCAGCCCGTCGAAGACGTGTTCCGGGAAGGTCTCGAAACCCGGTTCCCGTCGCAAGCCTGACCCGCGCGACGTTCTAGCATGGGCACATGGCAGATTCCACATTCGACATCGTGAGCAAGGTCGACAAGATGGAGGCGGACAACGCCGTCAATCAGGCCCAGAAGGAAATTGCGACGCGATACGACTTCAAGGGCGTCGGGGCATCCGTCGACTGGAGCGGCGAGAAGTTGCTGCTCAAGGCCAGCGCCGAAGAGCGCGTGAAGGCAGTGCTCGAAGTGCTTGAGCAGAAGTTCATCAAGCGGGGGATCTCGCTGCGCAGCCTCGACACGGGCGAGCCCTACGCGAGCGGCAAGGAGTACCGCATCGAGGTGAGCCTCAAGAACGGCATCTCGTCGGAGGACGCCAAGAAGGTCTCGAAGGTCATCCGTGACGAAGGCCCCAAGAGCGTGAAAAGCCAGATTCAGGGCGATGAGGTGCGCGTGTCATCCAAGAGTCGCGATGACCTGCAGGCGACGATGGCGCTGCTCAAGGGCAAAGACCTCGACGTCGACTTGCAGTTCGTCAACTTCCGCTAGAAGCTCCGTGCTTTCTCGCTACGAGGTCGCTCTGCGGCTCGACATCCCTGTGCAGATGGCCCAACGTCATGGGATTCCGGCGAAAATCTCGGAGCGCGAGTTTGCCGCGATCGAAGCAGATCCGCCACCCTGGCTTGCACAGTCGCGAGCGAATCGCACCGGTAAACCCGTCTGGGTGCAGTTGACCTGCACAATCTGCGGGTACAGCGAAGCAGCCCGCCCGAAGAAGTGGTGGCCCGCATTCAGCTATCTCACTTGTGACTTCCACGACCTCGACGAGCTGCCCGAGCCTGCGGCCGGTGCCCACCGCGAAGAAATCGACGGGATCGGCTCACGCTTCGTTGGGATCGTCGATACCGCCGGGCGATTGAGCCCTCAGTAGACTTCCGGCCATGACCGTCACTACCGGCGACCCATGGTTCAGTGCGGCAGTCGCGCTGGCGCTCATCCTGCTCGACTTCACTGTTCGCGTGCTCGCGCTCATCTACGTTCCGCGGAACAGGAGGCCGCAGACCGCGACGGCCTGGTTGCTCGCCATCTTCTTCATCCCGTACGCGGGAATCCTGTTGTTCCTGCTCGTGGGCAGCAGGCACCTGCCCAAGAAGCGTCGAGAAAAGCAACAGGAGATCAACGAATTCATCCGCGAGACGACGGAGGGTAGCGAATACGTCACGCCGCGCCCCGACTGGCCGCCGTGGCTCGAACCGACCGCGGCACTCAACCGGAATCTCGGCGCGATGCCGCTCGTCGGTGGAAACGACGCGGCGCTCTATCCCGATTACGAGAAGTCGCTCGAGGCAATGACAGCCGCGGTATACGAGGCGAAACGCTACGTGCACGTCGAGTTCTACATCCTGTCCCTCGACAAGACGACAGCCCCATTCTTTGATGCCCTCGCGGACGCGGTGGCCCGCGGGCTCGACGTGCGAGTGCTCATCGACCACATTGCCATGCTGCGTTCGGTCGGTCACGGCAGAACGACGCGCAAGCTCACCGAGATTGGGGCGCGGTGGCACTACATGCTTCCGGTGCAACCGTTTAGGGGAAAGTGGCAGCGCCCCGACCTGCGCAACCATCGGAAGATCTTGGTTCTTGACGGCCGTGTCGCGTTCACCGGTTCGCAGAACTTCATCGATTCGAGCTACAACAAGCAGGGCAACATCCGGCGCGGTCTGCATTGGAAAGACCTCATGGTGCGCTTCGAGGGACCGATTGTCGCGGGCATCAACGCCCTCTTCGTCACCGACTGGTACAGCGAAACCGACGAGCTGCTCGTGCGCGAGGCACAAGACACGCCACGAGCGGTGCGCACCGACCCGCTCGACGCGCAAGTGGTTCCGAGCGGGCCGGGATTTGAGGGCGAGAACAACCTGCGGCTGTTCAACTCCCTCATGTACGCGGCGACCAAAGAAGTGATCATCACCTCCCCGTACTTCGTTCCCGATAGCTCGATGCTCTACGCGATCACGACCGCCGCAGAAAGCGGAATCGACGTGCAGCTTTTCGTCTCGGAGATCGGCGATCAAGCTGTCGTCTTTCACGCGCAGCGTAGCTACTACGAAGAGCTCTTGCGCGCGGGAGTGCGAATCTGGCTATACAAAGCCCCCACCGTGCTCCACGCCAAGTTCTTCACGATCGACGACGAGGTCGCGGTCGTCGGCTCGAGCAACATGGACATGCGGTCGTTTAGCCTCGACCTCGAGATCTCGGTCATGGTGCGCGGCACAGGCTTCATCGACGATCTTCACGCCCTGCAAGACGACTATCGCGCGGCCAGCCGCGAGCTCACCCTCGACGAATGGCTCGGTCGCTCTCGCATCTCGGCAACGTTCGACAATATCGCCAGACTCGCCGCCGCCCTGCAGTAGCTCGCTCAGCGCCCGTTCGAGACAGCGACCATCTCGTCGCGCGGCACCACTTTGATGCGGGTGCGCCCGACCGGCTCACCGAGCGCGAGTTCGTGCGCATCAAGCGCGCGCCATCCGCTCAAGTCGGTGAACTCCACTCCGCGGTCCTTGAGTAACGCGGGAATCGCTCCCTCCTCGGGATGCTCGGGGCTCCACCAGTTCGCCTGATCGCGCATCACGTGCTTGACGGTCTCCATCGCGTCGCTCTTGGTGTGACCGATGAGGCCGACCGGACCGCGCTTGATCCACCCGGTCGCATAGACGCCGGGCACCTGCTCACCGCTATCGTTGAGCACTTGGCCCTCGCGGTTGGGAATCACGCCGCGCTTCTCGTCGAACGGAAGCTCGGGCAGCGCCGAGCCGAGATAGCCCACCGCGCGATAGATCGCTTGAACGGGCAATTCGCGGATCTCGCCTGTGCCCACGACCCCGCCGGCCCCGTCAGGTGTGGTGCGCTCCCACCGGATACCCTCGACCTTTCCGACCCCGGTTACCTCGAGCGGATTCGCATAGAAGTGCAAGTGGATGCGACGCGCCGCGGTGCCGGTCGCGCGCTCTCGCCATTGGTTCAGCACCTTGTCGATCACGAAGACCTGCTTATTAGTCGCGATCGCCTCTGTGGACGCGTCGTCGTAGTCGAAATCCTCGTCGTCGACGATCATGTCGACGTCGCGCAGTTCACCCATCTCGCGCAGTTCGAGCGGCGAGAATTTCACTTGTGCCGGACCGCGGCGGCCGAAAAGGTGTACGTCGGTTACCGGAGAGGCAGCGAGCGCCTCGTAGACGTTCGCGGGGATTTCGGTTGGCAGGAGGTCGTCGGCGTGCTTGGCGAGCATTCGCGCGACATCCAGCGCGACATTGCCGTTGCCGACCACGGCGACCTCGCGCGCCTCGAGCGGCCATTCGCGCGCCACATCGGGATGCCCGTCATACCAGCTCACGAAATCGGCGGCTCCGTAGCTACCGGGCAGGTCGATCCCTGGGATCGTGAGCGGAGCATCCGCTATCGCACCGGTCGAGAAGATCACCGCGTTGTAGTGCTTTTTGAGGTCGTCGAGCGTGATGTCGCGGCCGTATAGCACGTTGCCGAACAACCGGATGTCGCCCGAGTCGAGCACGTCGCGCAGCGCCGTGATGATGCCTTTGATCCGCGGATGATCGGGGGCGACCCCGTATCGCACGAGACCGTATGGGGCCGGCAATTGTTCGAAAAGGTCGATCGAGACGTCGAACGGCCTCTCGGCCTTGAGCAGGATATCCGCGGCATAGATGCCGGCGGGCCCGGCTCCGACGATGGCGAGCCTCAGCTTCACGGTGTTTCCTTCGACCCTCTGTTCAGTTACAGCGCTGTTCAGTTACTGCGCTCGACGATCGTACCGGCGAACCGCGTGAGGGCTTTCTTCACTGGTCCCTTGGGCAGCGGATCGAGAGCCTCAACGGCCTCGCGTGACCACCGGTACGCTTCCTCGAGGGTGCGCTTGGTCACGGCGTGGCCGCGCAGCTCGGCGATCGCAGCGCTCAGTGCAGCCTCGTCGGCCTCACCGGAGTACGCGGCTGTCACCTCCCGCTCGATTCGACGCACGAGGTCATCGGCGGCGGTGTTGGTGGCGGCGAGTTCGCGCAAGTACAACAGGGGCAGTGTCGCGACGCCGGCGCGCAGGTCAGTTCCCGCCGCCTTGCCGGTCTTGTCTGTTTCGGTCGAGAGGTCAATGACGTCATCGATGAGCTGGAACGCGATGCCGATCTTTTCGCCGAAAGTCCTGACCGGTTCGACGTAGTCCTCGGGAGCATTCGAGAAGATCACGCCGACTTCGGCGGCAGTCGCAATAAGCGACCCGGTCTTGTCGGCGAGCACCTGAACGTAGTGTTGTACCGGGTCCTCGCCATGGCGCGGCCCGATCGTTTCGTGCAACTGGCCGAGACAGAGTCGCTCAAATGTGCTTGCCTGCAGCGTAATTGCGCGCTCGCCCAGACTGGAAATGAGCTTGCTCGCGCGAGCGAACAGCAGGTCGCCGGTGAGAATCGCGACCGAATTGCCCCACACGTTCTGAGCGCTCGGAACACCGCGGCGCATTTGCGCCTCATCCATCACGTCATCGTGGTAGAGCGACGCGAGGTGGGTGATCTCGACGGCTTGCGCCGCCGTGATGACGCTGTCGGTGTTCCCGTCGCCCAGTTGCGCGGTGAGCAAAGTGAGCACGGGGCGCACGCGCTTGCCGCCCGCATCGAGCAGGTAGCGGCTCGTGACATCCGCGATTTCGTCGGCGAACTGCATCTGGTCCAGCAACCCCGCTTCGACCGTCTTCAAACCCTGCTCGATTGCGTCAGCGAACTTACGCTCGTTGCTTGATTCGAAAAGCTTCTCGCCGAGACCGAGTGATGAGCTCAAGGTGTTGCTGCGGCGGGAGATCGGGATGCTCACCGCGCTGTGCCTTTGCGTTTGGCCACCGACGCGAGCACGGTCGAGTCGACCGGCTTGCGGCCGCGGTGCAGCGCAACAATGCCAGCGGTGAGGTTTCGGTATGCCACACGCGTGAACCCCGCACCGCGAATCCATCCGCTCAACTCGCCTTGGTCGGGCCATGCGCGGATTGATTCTGCGAGGTAGGTGTACGCATCGGGGTTTGAGCTGACCCGACCGACGACCGTCGGCATCACATACCGGAGGTAGCCCCAGTAGCTCGCGCGCACAATCGCGACGGGCGGTTTGGAGAACTCGCAGATTACCAGGCGACCACCCGGCTTGAGCACGCGATACAACTCGCCGAGCGCGACCTTCGGGTTGGCGACGTTTCGCAGCCCGAAGCTGATCGTTGCCGCGTCGAACTCGTTGTCGCCAAACGGGAGCTTCTCGGCATCCGCCTCGATGAACTCGACGTTCTTGTGCTTGCGGCGCCCCTCGGCGATCATGCCAGGCGAGAAGTCCACGGCGACCACGCGTGCCCCGTTGCGCTGAAGCGCGACCGAACTTGTGCCTGTCCCCGCCGCGACATCGAGGATGCGCTCACCGGGTTGAGGGTCGACCGCGCGAACGGTTGCCGCTCGCCAGAGAGCGGCGTTTCCGGCTGACAGCACGGCATTTGTGCGGTCGTAGTGCCGCGCGACGCCGTCGAACATGCCCGCGACCTCACCGGGTTCCTTGTTCAAGTCCGCCTTGCTCACGGTCTCAAGTCTACGGTTTAGTCTTCGAGAGCGAATCCTGGCCGGAGGTAGGCTGAGAGGGTGATTGATGCAGCGGGTTCCCGGCCCGCTGCCGGCTCACCGGGGCTCAGCGTCACGACCGTGCGGATCGCCGATCCGGGTTCGCTCGTCGCTGCACTCGAGCCGCGGCATCCGCTCGCATTCATTCGTGACGGCGACGGGATCGTCGGGGTTGGCGAAGCCATCCGCCTCGAGTTCACGGGGCCACCTCGCTTCACGGATGCCGCGGCAGCGTGGCGCGCGATCGTTGCTGATTCGGCGATTGACGACGCGCTGCAACTCCCGGGCACTGGCCTGGTGGCATTCGGAAGCTTCGCGTTCGCAGACCGCTCGCACGCTACAAGCGTGCTCATCGTCCCCGCGGTGATCCTCGGTCGTCGGGGGCGCGACTCTTGGATTACCCGAATCGGTCCGGCCACACTGCCCGAACCCACTCCGCTCGGCGCCGCGGGTGCGACGAGCCTGACGCCGGGTCGTATGTCGCCGAAGGCATACGCCGCTGCGGTGTCATCCGCGGTCGCTCGGATTGCCGCGGGAGACGCGAGCAAGGTTGTGCTCGCGCGCGACCTTGTCGGCACAATTCCGGCCGACTCCGATCTCAGAGTGCCGATCGCTCGGCTCAGTTCCGCCTACCCCGACACCTTCACTTTCGCAGTCGATGGCCTCGTGGGATCGAGCCCCGAGACGCTCGTGCGGGTTGAGGGCAGCGCCGTCACCGCTCGCGTGCTTGCCGGCACCGCACCTCGCGGTGAGGATGCCGAGACCGACGCCGCCGCGCGCGATCGAATCGACGCGTCCGAGAAAGACCTCGCCGAACACGGGTTCGCGCTCTCAAGCGTGGTGTCGGCGCTCGAGCCACATGCAGCCGGACTTGTGTCGAGCCAGCGCCCCTTCCCGCTTGCGCTGCCCAACCTGTGGCACCTCGCGAGCGATGTCACGGGCACGCTCACTGACGGCTCAAGCTGCCTCGACCTCATCGCCGCGCTGCATCCCACGGCGGCGGTAGCGGGCGCGCCGACTGCGGTGGCGCTCGGTATCATCGATGAGCTCGAGCCGTTCGACCGCGGTAGATACTCGGGTCCCGTCGGCTGGGTGGGCGCCAACGGAGACGGTGAGTGGGCGGTCGCGCTGCGCTGCGCTCAAGTCGATGGCACAACCGTGACGGCCTTCGCCGGGGCGGGGATCGTCGCAGATTCTGATCCCGCGCGCGAGCTCGCCGAGACAACGCTCAAGTTTCGGCCGATCACCGAGGCATTCAGCTAGGTCCCGGCGAGGCGAGCCTTCTGCTCGGCCACGTCGTAGTTGGGCTTCGGCCACTGCGGGTCGAGGCCGCGAAGGGTGTCGAGCAGCAAGTGCTGCACCGCCCAGCGCGCGTACCACTTGTGGTCAGCGGGGACGACGAACCACGGGGCATCCGGGGTCGAGGTCCTGGTCATGGCGATCTGGTATGCCTCCATGTACGCCGCCCAGTGCGAGCGCTCGTCAACGTCCGCTGGGTTGAACTTCCAGTTCTTCTCCGGTCGATCGAGCCGAGCCTGAAGCCGAGCCTTCTGCTCGACGAAACTGATGTTGAGCATGATCTTGAGAATCGCCGTCCCCGCGTCGGCGGCCTCCTGTTCGAACTCGGTGATGAGCCCGTATCGCTGATCGATCACGTCGGGCGGCGAAAAGCCGTGCACGCGGTGGATCAGCACCTCCTCGTAGTGCGAGCGATCGAACACCCCGATCAGGCCGGCTCCCGGCAACTGCGAACGCACGCGCCACAGGAAGTCGTGCTTCTTCTCCTCCTCGGTGGGCGCTTTGAACGCGTGCAGGTGAATACCTTGCGGATCGACCTCGCCGACCACGTGCCTGATAATCCCGCCCTTGCCCGCGGTGTCCATCGCCTGCAGCACAAGCAGCACGCTTCGCTTGGCTCCCATCTTGCTTTCGGCGTAGAGGCGCTCCTGCAGATCGGCGAGTTCGAGTTGGTTGAGCGCGAGCTTCTTCTGGGCAAGGCCGCGGCTCGCCATCCCCGGGGTTGAGCCCGGGTCGATGCTCGCGAGTTGGAACGCTGTGGTGACGGGCTCGAGGGGAATCATGGGGCAACGCTACTCGCGAGGTAGCGGTACCTCTATCACGGTGCGGCCGCGGGATGCCGTGAGCGCCTGATCTAGGGCACCGCGAGTCTCAACGCGCAGGTACTCCCAGCCGTACGCACGGGCGAGCTGTTCGACCGGGGCATGCTGGGGCGTGAGGAGCACTCGGTCGAATGCGTCGCCACCCTGCCGGCCGACCTCGAGGCCGTCGAAGATAGTGCCACCGTCGTCGTTGCCGACGATCACTTGGATGTGGGGAACCTCTTCACCCATGCCGAACAGCAGGGCGCCGACATCGTGGAGGAAGGTGAGATCACCGAGCAGCACGCGCGTCGTGCTCGGGTTGCCCGGTGTCTGACTCGCGAGCGCGATGCCGAGGGCGGTCGAAATGGTGCCATCAATACCCGCGAGCCCGCGATTGGCATGCACCGTGACCTTCTTGCCGACAGCGAACTTGTCCGCTTCGCGAATCAGTCGCGAAGCCCCGAGCACGAGACGATCGTGCGGCCACGTTGCCCGCCACACCGCTTCAACGAGCGCGCGACGTGTGACGGGAGCTCGGACAGCGGCGAGCTCGCCCCGGGCGAACGTCGCCGCGTCGGCTGCGACATCCGGTGCCGTTTCGATGGGCGCGCCGAGCGCCCGGCTCGCGCTCACCCAGCGACCCACCCAGGACTGATCCGACGGCTCGCCGACGACGGTGACAGCATCTGCGAAATGCGATACCCGACGGCCGGGGTTGTAGTCGTCGGCCGATCGCCCACGGACCACGATCGTCAGCACGCCGTCGCGCTGGATGAGAGCGGGCACCTCACGGCTCAGCGTCGGATGCCCGAAGACAATTACACGCGAAACCCGGTCACCGAAATTGGCTGCTGCCAGCAATTCGCGGTACGCCACGACCAGATGCGGACCAAAGTGTGCACCGCTTGCGACCTCGGCGATGAGCGGCGCACCGAGCTGGCGTGCGACCTCCTCCGCCCGCGGTCCCGCCCCGCTTCCGGCCACAACGATGGTGCCGGGTGATTGCTCAAGCTCGAAGCCCGGCGCCGATTCGCGGGCGGGCGGCAGGTCCACGACGGAGACCGGCTCAGTGGAAGGCACGGGTGGGTCGTAAGCGAACGGTGACGAGAGGGGTTCCGCAAATGAGAGGTTGAGGTGCACGGGCCCGGATGCCTTCGCAAAGACCGCTCGAGCGAGCTGCTGCGCCGCCTCGGTCTCGCCCGCGGCGCCCGTCGGTGCGCCGACATCCCAACTGTGCTGCACGGCTGTGCCGAAGATACCCGGCTGATCGGTGGTCTGATTCGAACCGACGCCGCGCAGC
>Ga0209724_1004590_pt1 | contig 10807 bp, 6 predicted proteins | sample grotaG_FD_184143 | JGI IMG/M metagenome (GOLD analysis project Ga0209724, IMG submission 184143) | Glacier valley bacterial and archeal communities from Borup Fiord, Nunavut, Canada, to study Microbial Dark Matter (Phase II) -... | ecosystem: Environmental > Aquatic > Freshwater > Ice > Glacier ... | reverse complement strand
AAGGCCTGGCGCCGCTGGTGCGCGAGGAGATCTGGCGGGCGCTGGCCGAGTTGCGCCGCGGCGGCCACGCGATGATCGTGATCGACAAGTACGTGCAGCGGCTGGTCGCGCTGGCCGACCGCGCGGTGATCGTCGAGAAGGGCCGCATCGCCTGGCGCGGCAGCGCGGCGGAGCTCGCGGCGGACCGGACCGTGTGGCAGCGGCTGCTCGGCGTGTGATGCCGGCAGAGCCTGCCGCAGCGGCTGGCGACCGACTCCCGTAGAGTCGTGTTCGCCAGCATCAGCCCGCCATGCCCATGACCCCCGACAACCGGAATCGAGCCTCGGTCGAACAGGAGTGGCGCGAGAGCGAGGCCCGCTACCGGCTGGCGCTCGTGGCCGGCCGCATGGGCTCGTGGGAGACCGACCTCGTGGCCGGCACGCGCATCTGGTCGGAAGAAGGCATGGCGCTGTTCGGGCTGGCACTCGAAGGCGGGATCGGCCACGTGGGCGGCGAAGCCGACGAGTACGCCGCGGCCATCCACCCCGAAGACCGCCACCTCGTGCCGCGCCTTCATGCCCTGGCGGACGCGGCCGACTCGTTTCCCGCCGCCTATCGCATCCTCCACGCCGACGGCCGGACGCTGTGGCTCGAAGGCCGCGGCCTCGTCGTCGCGCGTCAGCTCGACGGCCGTGCGCACCGGCTCGTCAGCATCGTGGCCGACGTCACCGATCGCAAGCAGGCCGAGGCCGTGCTCGGCATCGAGCGCGAGCGGCTCGCACTGGCGCTCGACGCCGGCCGGATGGGCGTGTTCGACGTGCGCCTGGCCGACGAGACGATCTGGTGGTCGCGCCAGATGTACCGCGTGTTCGGCGTCGAGCCGGACGAGTTCGTGCCCTCGCGCGAAAGCATCTCTGCCCTGATCCATCCGCACGACCGTGAAGCCTTCTTGCAGAGCCGCGCCGCTGCGATCGCCCGTCGTGACTCGTTCGTGCTGGAGTTTCGGGTGGTGGGCAGCGACGGTGGCGTGCGCTGGATCAGGCACCGCGGCCTGGTCGAGCACGACGCCGAAGGCAGGGCGGTGCGCAGCTTCGGCGTGGCGGCCGACATCACCGAGCGCAAGCAAGCCGAGCAGGCGCTGCGCGACGCCGACCGCAACAAGGACCGCTTCATCGCCACGCTGGCGCACGAGCTGCGCAACCCGCTGGCACCGATCCGCAACGCGCTCGGCGTGCTGCGCGATGAAGCCGCCGAGAGCGAGCGTGCCGCGTGGTGCCGCGGGGTGATCGAGCGCCAGGTGTCGCAGATGGCGCACCTGCTCGACGACCTGCTCGACGTCTCGCGCATCAGCGGCGGGCGGCTGCAGCTGCGGCCGGCGCGCATCGCCATGGCCGACGTGATCGCGCACGCGGTCGAGATCGCGCGGCCACTCGTCGATGCATTCGGCCACACGCTGACCGTCGATGCGCTGCCACCCGAGCACCGGCTCCACGGCGACCTCACGCGGCTGGCGCAGGTCTTCTCCAACCTGCTCATCAACGCCGCGAAGTACACGCCGGCGGGCGGGCGCATCGGCGTGCACTTTCGTGTCGAAGGTCCGATGCTCGAAACCACCGTCGCCGATACCGGCATCGGCATCGCGGCCGAGCTGCTGCCGGAAGTGTTCGACCTCTTCGGTCGCGCCCGAGCGTCGCCGCTCGAGCAGCCCGAGAGCGGCCTCGGCCTCGGCCTCTCGCTGGCGCGCTCGCTGGTCGAGATGCACGGCGGCTGCATCGATGCTCGCAGCGCTGGTCCGGGTTCGGGCAGCGAATTCGTGGTGCGTCTGCCGCTGGCCGCGGCGGTGATCCCGACTCCCGCGGCCGTCGACTCGGCGGCTTCGGCGACCGGCAGCAGACGCTGGCGCGTGCTCGTCGCCGACGACCTCCGCGACAATGCCGACAGCCTCGCGATCCTGATCGAGTCGATGGGCCACGAGGTCCACGTCGCGTACGACGGCGCCGCCGCCCTGCAGGTCGCGGAGAGCGTGCAGCCCGACGTGGCGCTGCTCGACCTCGGCATGCCCGAGATGAACGGCTACGAGGCCTGCCGGCGCATCCGCAGCACGGCCTGGGGCGCGCACATGACCCTGATCGCGCAGACCGGCTGGGGCCGCGACGACGACCGCGCGCGCACCCGCGAAGCCGGCTTCGACCACCACATCGTCAAGCCCGTCGACCTGGCCGAGCTGGAAGCGCTGCTGCAGAGCTTGTCGCCGCAGCTCGCGTAGCGCGGATCGCTCCGCAAGCCGCTTCGGACCCGCGCCGCGCGCTGTGCGGGAGCGCGAGCCGCTACTCGCCAGCGATCGCTTGAGCCGCAGCCGGGCCTGCACGACTCTGCGTGCCGCGGCATGTGCCGCGACACCCGAGAACGCCATGCGCTCCAACCGATTCCCGAACCGCCCTTCCCGCACCTTCGGCACGGCTGCGGCCTGCGCCGTCGCCTTGAGTCTCGGCGCCTGCTACGTGATCCCCGTCGACCCGCGCACCGGCCAGCCGTACCCGCCGGTCGGGCGCGACGGCAGCGGCTACGCGCAGGCCTCGCCGGCAGCTCCGATGACGCTCGTCACCGCTGGACCGCCGTTGGCGACGCAACTCGCCGTGCGTCTCTATCCGCTCAACGCGCAGGCCAATGCAGGCGGCCTGCTGGCGGCGCAGGTGGTCGACAACAACGCCGGCCACGGCACTTTCAGCGTGCCCTACCTCGGCGATCTGCTGCAGGGCGAGTCGACCCGCGTCGACGCGAGCTATGCGGCCTTCGGAACGGTGCACCAGCAGGTGCTCGGTGCAAGCCCGCGCAGCTACGGCGGCCGGCGCGGCATTGCCAACGCGCACGGCGCGCGCGGCGTCAACGCGCAGTGCGAATACGTGCTCACCGGCCCGGGCTCGGGCACCGGCGTGTGCCGCTTCTCCGACGGCGCGAACTACCAGATGCACTTCGGCGGCTGAGCCGCCGCGGCGCGACGCTCAGGCGGCTTCGTGTCGCCGATGCACGACGCTCACCGCAGCGCTGTACACCGCGGCGAGGTCGTCGCCGCGGCGCACGCTCATGCCGAGGTCGTCGAGCAGGCCGTTGCTCAGGCCGTAGACCCAGCCATGCACCGTCACCTCCTGGCCGCGTTGCCAGGCGTCTTGCACGACGGTGGTCTGGCACACGTTGAGCGCCTGCTCGACGACATTGAGGTCGCACAGCGCGTTCACGCGCCGCGCCTCGGGCAAGCTCTCGAGCCACGCGCCGTGGCGGTTGCGCACGTCCTGCACGTGGCGGATCCAGTTGTCGGCCAGGCCGACGCGCCGGTTCTCGTACGCAGCGACCACGCCGCCGCAGTTCGAATGACCGACGACGATGATGTGCTTGACCTCGAGCACGTCGGTCGCGAACTGGATCACCGAGAGGCAATTGAGGTCGGAGTGCACCACGACGTTGGCGACGTTGCGGTGCACGAACAGTTCGCCCGGCGCGAGGTCCACCAGCTCGTTGGCCGGCACGCGGCTGTCGGCGCAACCGATCCACAGGTACTGCGGCGCCTGCTGCTGCAGCAAGCCGGTAAAAAAGCCCGGCCGGTCGGCCTCCATCTTGCGCGCCCAGCGGCGGTTGCTCTCGAGCAGTTCGTGCATGGCGTGATTATCGCGAGCGCTACCGCGTGCCGACAGTTCAGTGCGCCTCGCCGCGCCGGTAAGCGAGCAGCCGGCCGCGGTAGGCCGGCGCACCGGCACGTGCCGGCTGGTCGATGCGTTCTTCGCGCAACGAGAAGCCGGCGAGCGCCATGTGGCGGTTGAACGCCGGCCGATTGCCGCGATCGGGGTCGACGATCCACACCTCGGCCGTGGCCTCGGCGTGCAGCGCGATGAAGCCGGCCAGCGCGTCGGCGGCGTCGCGGTCGTACAGCACGTCGCTGCCGACGACGAAGTCGAACCGGCCCTGCACGCGCGCATCGGCGATGTCGGCACGCGGCGCGTCGTCGTCGGGCGAGAGATCGGCCCAGTCGCCGTGGCGGTACTTCATGGCTTCGAGGCCGTTCAGCGCGAGGTTGTAGGCGAGGAATTCGCCGGCCAGCGGATGGCAGTCGCTGGCGGTGACGTCGTCGCCGCGGCGATGTGCTGCCAGACTCGCCAGCCCGAGCCCGCAGCCGATCTCGAGGATGCGTTCGCCGGCGCGGCTCGGTCGCGCCGTCAGCCGGGCCGCGAGCTGCGCGCCCGAGGGCCAGGGCAAGCCGAACAGCGGCCATGTGGCCGAGGAGATGCCGAGGCGCTCCGCCACGCCGAGCGGGTCGGCGAACTGCTGGCGATCGAGAAGGGAGCGGATGAGGAGATCGTCGGCGCCCGCGATCTCGATGCGTTCCTGCTTGGTGCGGTAGCCGGGCATCGCGGATGAGTATGCGCCTTGCCAACAAGCGCGCATGACCCAGTCTTCTCCCCCGCTGACCGAGCCGCTCGCCGCGCAGCACACCGGCTTCGTGCGCGTTCGCGGCGCGCGCGAGCACAACCTGAAGAACGTCGATGTCGACGTGCCCCGCGACGCGCTCGTGGTGTTCTCCGGCGTTTCGGGCTCGGGCAAGTCGTCGCTCGCCTTCGGCACGATTTACGCCGAGGCGCAGCGGCGCTACTTCGAATCGGTGGCGCCTTATGCGCGCCGGCTGATCGACCAGGTCGGCGTGCCCGATGTCGATGCCATCGAGGGCCTGCCGCCGGCCGTCGCGCTGCAGCAGGCGCGCGGCACGCCCGGCGCACGATCCTCCGTCGGCAGCGTGACGACGCTCTCGAGTCTCGTGCGCATGCTTTATTCGCGCGCAGGCAATTACCCGCCGGACCAGCCGATGCTCTACGCGGAAGACTTCTCGCCCAACACCGCGCAAGGCGCCTGCCCGAATTGCCACGGACTCGGCCGTGTCTACGCGGTGACGGCGCAGTCGTTGGTGCCCGACGACACGCTCACCATCCGCGAGCGCGCCATCGCCGCGTGGCCGCCGGCCTGGCACGGCCAGAACCTGCGCGACATCCTGGTCACGCTGGGCTACGACGTCGACACACCGTGGCGCGACCTGCCGAAGAAAGATCGCGACTGGATCCTCTTCACCGACGAGCAGCCGACGGTGCCGGTCTACGCCGGCTTCACGCCGGCCGAGACGAAGGCCGCCCTGCGCCGCAAGACGGAGCCGAGCTACCAGGGCACCTTCACCGGCGCACGCCGCTACGTGCTGCACACCTTCGCCACGACGCAGAGCTTGCTGATGAAGCGCCGCGCCGCGCGCTTCATGGTGGGCAGCGTGTGCCCGGTCTGCGAAGGCAAACGGCTCAAGCGCGAGGCGCTGTCGGTGACCTTCGCCGGTCACGACATCGGTGCGCTCGCGCAGATGCCGCTCGACCGCGTGGCGGAGGTGCTGCGCCCGGCGTCGCAAGGCCGGTTCGACGCAACGACAGCAGACGACCGCGGCTCGTTCGACCGCAAGACCGCGCGCGCCGCCACGGCGCGCCGCGTGGCGGCCGGCGGCTCCGCCCACACGGCCGCGCCCGACGTGCGCCGCACGGCCAACTTGTCGCAAGAGAAGCGCCTCGCTGCACAACGCATCACCACCGATCTGCTGGCGCGCATCGGCACGCTGCAGGGGCTGGGGCTCGGCTATCTCTCGCTCGATCGCAGCACGCCCACGCTTTCGCCCGGCGAGCTGCAGCGGCTGCGCCTGGCGACGCAGATCCGCTCCAACCTGTTCGGCGTGATCTACGTGCTCGACGAGCCGACCGCGGGGCTGCACCCGGCCGACAGCGAAGCGCTGCTCGACGCGCTCGACGCGCTGCGCCGCGCCGGCAACTCGATCTTCGTCGTCGAGCACGACCTCGACGTGATGCGTCGCGCCGACTGGCTGGTCGACGTCGGCCCCGACGCCGGCAGCAACGGCGGCCGCGTGCTGTACAGCGGGCCGCCCTCGGGGCTGCGCGAGATCGCCGCGTCGCACACCGCGCGCTACCTGTTCGCCGAGCCCGGCACGCAGCGGCGCGCCCCTCGGTCGCCGAGCGGCTGGCTCGCGCTCGAAGGCATCACCCGCAACAACCTCGCCGCACTCGACGTGCGCTTTCCGCTCGGCGTGTTCACCGCCGTGACCGGCGTCTCGGGCTCGGGCAAGTCGAGCCTGGTGAGCCAGGCGCTGGTCGAACTCGTGTGCCGCCATCTCGGCCACGAGCCGGAGGAGCCCGACGCCGATGCCGGCGAAGCGCTGCTCGAGCCGACGGTGGCCGACGAGACCGCCGGCCGCATCGCCAGCGGCATGGAGCACATCGCGCGGCTCGTGCGCGTCGACCAGAAGCCGATCGGCCGCACGCCGCGCTCGAATCTCGCGACCTACACCGGCCTGTTCGACGCGGTGCGAAAGCTCTTCGCCGCCACGCCGGCCGCGAAGGCGCACCGATTCGACGCCGGTCGCTTCTCGTTCAACGTCGCCAAGGGGCGCTGCGAGACCTGCGAGGGCGAAGGCTTCGTCAGCGTCGAGCTGCTGTTCATGCCGAGCGTGTACGCACCTTGTCCGGCGTGCCATGGCGCGCGCTACAACGCCGCGACGCTTTCGGTGCAGTGGCACAGCCGGAACATCGCGGAGGTGCTGGCGATGAGCGTCGACGAAGCGACCGTCTTCTTCACCGACGAGCCCACGATCAGCAAGCCGCTCCGGCTGTTGGGGGGCATCGGCCTCGGCTACCTGCGCCTGGGCCAGCCGGCGACGGAGCTCTCGGGCGGCGAAGCGCAGCGCATCAAGCTCGCCACCGAGCTGCAGCGGGCGCAGCGCGGCCGCTCGCTCTACGTGCTCGACGAGCCGACGACGGGCCTGCACCCGGCCGACGTCGACCGGCTGATGACGCAGCTCCAGGAACTGGTCGATGCCGGCAACACGGTGGTCGTGGTGGAGCACGAGATGCGCGTCGTCGCGGCAGCCGACTGGGTGATCGACGTCGGCCCGGGCGCGGGCGAGGCGGGGGGGCGCATCGTTGCGGCCGGGCCGCCGGCCGAGGTGGCACGAGCTCTCGGCAGCCGCACCTCGGCTTACCTGGCACGGGTCGTCGGCTAGCGACGCACCGTCGGGCCGCTGATCGCAGCGGTGCGGCCGCAAAAGCGACTTCGGTACCATGCCACGCGCATGAACTCCGAGGAAGACGACCGCACCGTCATACGGCCCAAACGCGCGCCGCGCACGGGTCATGACGTGCCGGCGCCGGGCTCGGGGCTTGAACCCACACCCGATGCCACGCCCGATGCACCGACCGGCTCGCCACTGAAAGTGCAGCCGGTGCCGACGACCTTTGCGGCCACCGGCGCGATGCCACCACCCGGCGTGCCGGCGCCGGAGCGGCACGCCATCACGCTGCCGGCCGGCACGCGGCTGGCCGAATTCGAGATCACCTCGACCATCGGCGAGGGCGGCTTCGGCATCGTCTACCTCGCCTGGGACCACTCGCTCGAGCGCAAGGTGGCGGTCAAGGAGTACATGCCGTCGTCGATCGCGTTTCGCGCCAGCGCCTTCGGCATCAAGCCGCGATCGGAGCGCCACCAGGAGACTTTCGATGCCGGCATGAAAAGCTTCATCAACGAAGCCAAGTTGCTGGCGCAGTTCGACCATCCGTCGCTGCTCAAGGTCTACCGCTTCTGGGAAGCGAACGGCACTGCCTACATGGTGATGCCTTTCCTGCAGGGCGCCACCTTGCGCGACACGGTGCGCGGCCTGGCTGCGCCGCCCGACGAAGCCTGGCTGCTCTCGCTGCTGAACCCGATGTGCGATGCGCTCGCCATGCTGCACGCCGCGCAGGTCTACCACCGCGACATCGCGCCCGACAACATCCTGCTGATGGCCGAGACCGGCCGGCCGCTGCTGCTCGACTTCGGCGCGGCGCGGCGCGTCATCGGCGACATGACGCAGGCGTTGACGGCGATCCTCAAGCCGGGCTACGCGCCGGTGGAGCAGTACGCCGACATGCCGGGCCTGAAGCAAGGCCCGTGGACCGATATCTACGCGCTCGCCGCCGTCATGCACTGGATGATCCTGGGCAAGACACCGGCACCTTCGGTCGGCCGGCTCTTCGACGACGCCTACGTGCCGCTCGCGCAGACTGCGAAGGGCCGCTACAGCGAACCGTTCCTGCGGGCGATCGACCGTGCGCTGGCCGTGATGCCCGACAAGCGCACGCAGACGGTCGAGGCCTTCCGCGCCGACTTGCACGGCACCGTGTCGTTCGCAGAACCGCTCGCGCAGCAGGTCTCGTTCGCCGGCGTGCCGGCGACGTTGCTGCCGAACGAGCGCACCGCGCTTCCAGCAGCGGCTCCGGCCACGCGCGACGAGCGCGCGCGGCAGGCGCCGGCCGCGGCCACTCGCACGCACGAGCCCGCACCCGACGCGACCAGGACTCACGATCGCAGCCTGGGCAGCACCGTCGTCCCTTCGCGTCGCAAGGCGCTGCCGCTCGCCATCGGCGCGGTGATCGTGGTCGCCGCATCCATCGCAACGGCGCTGCTCTGGCCGAAATCGAAGCCGGCCGTGCCTGTCCCGACGGTCGTCGAGACGATGGCGCCATCGGTCGCAGCGAGTGCGCCCGTCGTGGCACCGGTCACCACGCCGGCCGCGCAGACGCCTCCCGTCGTCGCGCCTTCTGCGCAGCAGTCGCCGCAGGCCCCACCGGCTGCGGCGGCAACGTCTCCAACGCCCGTCGTGGTCGCGCCAGCGCTCGAAGCGGAGGTCAAGCCCGCAACCGGCAAGCCCGCTCGCCCGAAGCCCGAGCCGCGCGTCGAGCCCAAGGAACCGAGGCCTCGCGTCTCGGAGCCGAAGACCACGGAACCCAGGGCCGCCGCCGAGCCGAAGCAGGACAACCGCGACGAGTGCGCGAAGCTGTTTCAGCGCTTGTCAATCGGTGATACCGACCAATCGCTGATCGACCGGATTCGCACGCTGCGCTGCCGCTGATCGTTTCCCCACACTTGGGGTTGACGGCAAGTGGACCGTCGCCGACCATGCGCCGCCGCAAGCACATGGGAGTGGAACGATGAACGGAGCCGGCTTTACTCTGCGCAAGAGCGCGTTTGTGCTCAGCGCATGCGTCGCTTCGGTCTTCATCGCCTCCTGCGGCGGCGGATCCACCGGCAGCATCAGCGCCAGCGGCGCCGACAAGACCTACCTGAGCGTGCAGGCGAGCGACGCCGAAGGCGACGCACTCTCCTACCAGTGGCGCGTGACGGCCGGCAGCATCGACAACCGCAACGCCAAGGAAACCGTCTGGACCCTGCCCGCCGGGCGCGGGCTGCACTTCGCTTACGTGACCGTCTCCGACGGCAAGGGCGGCTGGGCAGAGCAGCAATACGCCGTCTCCGCCGACGCGCTCGACAGCGAGGCGCCGACGCCGGCGCCGATCAGCCGCAGCGCGCCTGCGGTGGTCGACGTCGACGGTGCGACGAATCGGCTGCGCCTGGCGCTGCCTTCGAGCCAGACGCGCTTCAAGCCTTCGGGCGGCGGTGCCGTGGTCGCGCGCACGGTGTATTTGCCCGACGTGCAGATCCAGGTCGTCGAGCAGATCTCGCGCGGCGTCGCCTATGCGGGCAGCACCGACCTCAACGGCGAGATCGATCTGCCCAAGCTCGTGAACGGCCGCGCGTACGACGTCCTGTGCACCACGCAAAGCGGCGCGCCGCTGGTGGCCTGCGGAAGTTTCGTCGCGAGCAGCGAAGCGCAGGCGCGCAGCATTGCGCCGGCACTCACCAGTGCGCAGAACCTGCGCTTGTTCGGCCACGTCGCCCTGGCCGACGGCAGCACCTGCGGCAACGAGAACGCCTTCTTCAGCATTCAGAGCGCGGCCACGGTTCAGCTGCAGACGGCCGGTGGCAGCGCGCTCGGCGCGCCGGCGCGCGTAAACCGCTACGGCGACTACCAGCTCGGCGCAGCCGCCGCGGTGCGTGGCGCCTTCAAGCTGCTCGTGACGTGCGAGGGCTACTCGGCCACGCTGACGGTGCCCGCATCCACCGACCCGGCAGGCTACGTGGCCAGTGCGCCGATGGAGCTCTCGCACGCCATCGCGAACACCTCGCCGCGCATCGTCAAGATGGTCGCGAACGGGTCCGACGGCAACGTGCGTGGCCGCATGATCACGCCGGGTCAAGGAACGGGCACGGGCCTGTTTGCCGGCGCCGGCCACTACCTCACCTACAAGGGCGTCGACACGCGGCTCAGCGCCTGTCTCTATTACAGGGCGCTCGGTGCCGTGGCCGATTGCGATGCGCAAGGCAACCCGAGCGCACCCATCTCGCTCGACGACTGGAAGACCAAGAACGGTTTCGGCCGCGCCTCAGACGTCTCGGCCCGGTACATCAACGGCAACGACCTGAACCTCGTACGCCTGATGACGGCCACGCGCAGCCCCAGCGGCGACATCGCCTTCGTCGTCTGCAACGCGCCGGGCCCCGACGGCGCGTTGCAGGCCGAGGTCGACCAGCTCGTGCACGACGCGATCGACAACAAGAACCGCGTGGCCTGCGTGGCGATGGAGTACTCGTCGGTCACCGGGGCCAACGGCGGGCGGCCGTTCACGCAGTTCTATACCTTCGGCCCGTCGGGCAACCTGCTGTTGTCGATCAACCTCGACGGTCGCGGCGAGAAGTACATCCCCGGCTCGTGCGTCGCCTGCCACGGCGGCAGCACGTACAACGGACGCTTTCCGGAGCAGGCCACGGCCTCGCCCGACCTCGGCTCGCGCTTCCTGCCGTTCGACACCGGCAACTACCGCTTCGCTTCCGACGCAGCCCTGAACGAGGCGGCGCAGGGCGAAGC
>Ga0209724_1004589_pt1 | contig 10808 bp, 9 predicted proteins | sample grotaG_FD_184143 | JGI IMG/M metagenome (GOLD analysis project Ga0209724, IMG submission 184143) | Glacier valley bacterial and archeal communities from Borup Fiord, Nunavut, Canada, to study Microbial Dark Matter (Phase II) -... | ecosystem: Environmental > Aquatic > Freshwater > Ice > Glacier ... | reverse complement strand
ATGAAGATATGGAAGAATAAAAGCCAGGTACTGTTTTGAACTACCGCTTCTTCTCACTTCAGAAGAAGCTCAAACTAACAGAAAATTTAAATCACCGAAAAAGATTTTGCCTCATTGACAACTGGTAGCATTTGTCTTGTATCTGGTAAAAAAAGCATTTGAGTTAAGCTCTTCTTATGTTGGCTACACCCTTGTGGGTAAATGGTTTAATTGTTCGAGGTAAACGGATGCAACCCTTATCAGTTCTATATTCCGTACAAAAAATATTTTTTATAAATAATTATTTAAAACTGTTGGTTTTTGCATACAAATGCTATAGCTTGACATTGTTAGATATGCATACCTTGTCGCTTCCCTGATAATCATTCTGTACGTTTTTAATTCTTCACGTTTGGTAACTCTAAACTAATTTAACTATGCAACCAACATTTTTATTGCCAAAAAAGTCATTAATGCAGCAACGCTTAAAATCAGGTTTGCTTACAACTTTTATTCTTGTATTTGTGTGTACACCCATCCTTGCTCAGCGAAAATCTTTATGGGCGGATGTTGCTGAAACGCAAATAAGGGTAGCACAGGGAGCCCGGACAATTGTGCCCCGTGTGTACAGAACGCTAGCACTAAATCAATCAGGGATGAAAAATTTGTTGAAGTCGCTTCCAATGGAAAGTAATGTCGCTATCCGCAATTCAAACAGCATTATCCGTCTGCCATTGCCAGACGGATCTTATGAAAGTTTCAGGGTAGTAGAATCTCCTGTTATGGAGCCGGCACTTATGAAAAAATATCCTGAAATAAAAACCTACTCGGGGCAGGGAATAGAAGACCCTGCTGCAACGGTGCGGTTTGACTGGACGCCGAAAGGATTTCATGCGATGGTGCTATCACCAAAATGTACCGTATTCATTGACCCCGGTTGATGGGCAGGTTCTCTGTGTGCACGGTGGCATCTGTAAAATAAACCCTGTGAAAAGGTAAGGCTAAATAGCCGTTTTGTGCTACGACATCCATTAACAACCCAGCCTGAAAATTTTTGTTGATGATCTGTATGTAAGACAATAAACCTGTGTAGGTGTACCTTGGCAAAGATGGAATTGCAACTTTACCATCATCACCGCCATAACTTCTGCCACCCTGCTTGCCGAGGTTACAACTGTTGTAACAGCGGTTGTTGTAGAAGGATTTAATTCTGAAGGATAAATCAATTTTACTATTTACTTCAATTCCATCTGCTCCTGCCTGTTCCTTAATACTGCTGTAATCAATCCATCCTTCAATGGTAATACCATTGAGACTTCCGATAATTGGAAATTTTACCCGTTGTTTTGCTTTGCGGATATACTCCAGGTATTCATTTGTGCCCACGCTAAAATCTTCCAGGTCTGGAAAATAATCCGTTGCCTCTGCAAACGAATTGGTAATTATAGAAACCACATTTTTTAACCTTGCTTCTTCTTTGCTGATCGGTTCTTCAAACAAAGAAAACAACACAACACCACCTTCTCCATTGTCTTCCATTCTTACTATATTATCTATTTGTTCAGATAAAGTGCAAGCAGATACTATGATGGATGAATTTAAATTTAACCCTATACAAGTTGTTTGCAATTTCATACATCTATTTATTTTCTCCGGCGGGGCAGGCACTATTGCAGGGTGGCATAAAGTCTACATAAAGTGGACGCATTGATCTGAGAGGTCTGGAGCCTTCCGCATGCAGCGTTAAATCAATTGGTTTGGTAATATCAATATTGGCCATGGTAAATTATTTCATCAGTTAATAATTACACTTTAACATAGGTGCAATCGCAAAACTGGCGAACACCAAATGCCATAAATTTAGGTGACGCACTTCAGTTATACAACAGAATTATATCATAGAAAAAAAGGGTATTGATACAGATAACAAAAAAAAGGTGTATCATTAATAATGTAAAAAAATAAAAGGGAAATTTTGTTTAAAATGAAAATTTGCCTCAGGTAGAATTATATTAAAAAACAAATGAAATAAATACTAAAACAATTTACCACAATGAAAAGAAATTTCACTTTATTGCTGCTAACTTTCAGTTGCCTTTTTGCAGCAGGTCAGGAGTATAAAAAACTGCATTTCGATGCTATCCTGGTTGACACACACAATGATATTCCCAGTGCAAGCATAGAAAAAAAAGTACAGTTCGACACAGACTTAAAAGGCAAAACACATTCCGATTTAAAGCGAATGAAAGAAGGTGGAGTGGATGTGCAGATTTTCTCTATTTTTTGTGGGCCTGATCAAATAAGCCCCTTTGCATTTGCCAACAGGGAAATAGATTCTGTATATGAATGGGCCCGCCGAAATCCTGATAAAATGATGATTGTAAAAACACCGCAACAATTGCAAACAGCCGTTAAAGAAAAAAAACTGGCTGCCATGCTTGGAGTGGAAGGTGGCCACATGATTGAAAATGATTTAAATAAACTGGATAGCTTATTTAACAGAGGTGCAAGGTATTTAACATTAACCTGGAATAATTCTACCGACTGGGCCACTTCTGCGGCAGATGAAACTACCAAAGGCGATTCATTAAAACACAAAGGGCTTACAGATTTTGGAAAGCAACTGGTAAAAAGAATGAATATCCTCGGCATGATGGTAGATGTAAGCCACGTGGGAGAGCAAACATTTTGGGATGCCATTAACACCACTACCAAACCCGTTATAGCATCGCATAGCTGTGTATGGAATTTGTGCAGACACCGCAGAAATTTAAAAGATGAACAGATAAAAGCTATTGGTAAAAACGGCGGTGTTATTCACCTTAATTTCTACGCTGGTTTTATTGACAGCAATTACGAAAAAAAAGCAATTGCTTTTCTTGCACTCCATAAAGCATCAATGGACTCTTTAATTAAGATAAACATAACACCGGCATATGCACCCATTATGGTGGGAGAAATGTATTCGGAAGAAGTAAAGGCGTTTCGTCCTTCGCTTTCAGTTTTGCTTGATCACCTGGATTATATTGTAAAGTTAATAGGTGTTGACCATGTTGGTTTGGGCAGCGATTTTGACGGGATTGAAGCACCGCCATTAGAACTAAATGGGGTTCAGGATTTTCCACTTGTTACAAAAGCCCTGCTGGAAAGAGGTTACAGCAAAAAGGACGTAAAGAAAATATTGGGCGGTAATTTTATACGGGTGTTTAAAGCAAATGCTGCAAAATAAATAGTCAATATAAAATACAAATCCCTTTCTTATATTCCTTAACCCGGTAAACAATTACTAAAAACTTGTCAGTTACTTAAATTGATTGGGTGCTTTAACATACGGCTACTATGAAGTGCTTTTTTTTAGCAAAACCAATACTATTACCTGCATATAAAATGAGAATAATTTTTTGCTGTTTACTTCTTTTATTGACAAAAATTGGTAATGCACAGCTGGTAAATCTTTCCCGTACGCCACCTTATCGGCAGGTTTTTGTTGAAACGGATGCATTTGATTCCTCTTATTTAACCGGGCTGGAAAAAGCGTATGCACAAAATTTACCAGATACATTGAAACTAGCCATTGGAAACGACCTTGCCTACTACTGGCATACCCGTAACCTGGATAAAGCTTACTCGCTTGCTAATAAAGTGCTGGCTTTTGCAACTGCCGCAAAAAACAACATATGGGAGGGCCGCTTACAAATTACACTGGGTGTAATATTGCTGCGCCAGGAAAAATTAGATTCCGCAGTTGAAGTATTGGAACCTGCCAAAACAAAACTGCCAAAAAAAGACTGGCCACTTTTGCTAACGCAGCTCGGTTATGTGTATGAAAGAAGAGGCCATCTTAGCAAAGCTGCCGATTATGCACTGGAAGGGTTACTACTCGGCGATACATTGAAGGATTTAAAAACACAGGCCATGGCATACAGCGATCTCAGCAACCTGTTTTGGAAACAATCCAAATTTGATAAAGGCATTGAATATGGCTTACATTCAGTAGCAATTTTTAAGCAGCAGGGCATTGAGGGTATGGACTATAGTTTTACGCTTTATGTAACAGGAAACAGTTACCTGTCTGTAAAAGATTATCCAAATGCACAAAAGTATTTTAAGCTGGCACTGGCACAAAGTGAGCGGTATCAGTTTTATAATAACCTGGCCGATATTTATATTGCGCTTAACGATTTGTACACCATTACCGGTGATTATGCAAAGGCAGCATTAAATGCAAAGCAAGCCATTAAATATTCTACCCTGCTGGATAATAATTTTATGCTGATGCGGTCATGGCTCTCATTGGCCAAATTACAGAACCTTATCAACCAGCCAGATTCAGCAATTAAAAGTTTAAACACCTGCTTGCAGGTAGCAACTGAAAATTTTGGCGACAAGTTTTTTTTAAACCTGGCTTACAAAGAATTGGGTAAAGCTTATGCCGCCACCGGCGATTATAAAAATGCCTATGCAGCCTTTCAAAAATATGACGTATTAAAAGATAGTGTATTTACAGCCGAAGCTGACCAACGGGTAGCCAAACTGCAAACAGAATTTGAAGTGGCGCAAAAAGAAGGCACCATCAAAACACAGCAGCTTTCTCTTAAGCAGCAGCATAGGGTGCAGTTATTAACGCTTGGTGCGGCAGTGTTACTGGTATTGGTTTTAGTGGGGTTGTTGCGCAACTATCAAACCAACAAAAAAGTAAATATAAAACTGGAAACACTCAATAAAGACCTTGAAAATAAAAATATCCAGTTGGATAAACGCAATGCTGAAAATGAATTACTGTTAAAAGAAATTCATCACCGTGTAAAAAATAATTTAGAAATAGTTTCCGGCTTACTTGCCTTGCAGGCTGCACAAATCGATCACCCTTCGGCACTGGACGTAATGCAGGCAAGCCAAAACCGGGTGCTGTCCATGGGTATCATTCATCAAAAATTGTATCAGAAAGGTAACCTTGCCGCTATTGAAATGAAAGACTATTTTCACAATCTTGGGGAAAGTATTCTGGATACTTTTAATGCAGCCGGCCGTATCAGCTTAAAATGCGATATGCATCCAATAGAACTGGATGTTGATACAGCAGTGCCCATTGGCCTAATTGCAAATGAATTATTCACCAATGCATTGAAGTATGCGTTTGCAGACAATCAACCCGGAGAAATATCAATCACACTAAAAGCAACACCCGTTAAAGAGGAGTTGGTTTTTTGTTTAGCCGACAATGGTATTGGCACACCTCATAATATTATTGCCAAAGGCACAGGATTTGGAACAGAATTGGTAAATTTACTCGTATTGCAACTGGATGGCCGATTAAGAGTAGATAGAAGCAATGGCACCAACATCAGTATACACTTTAAATACACTAAACCACACAATGGACACACTGATTAAAATACTGGTGGTAGAAGATGAAATGATTATTGGTGCAAAAATCTCCATGCAACTTACCAGCCTTGGCTATGAGGTTACGGGCATGTTGCCCCGTGGCGAAGAAGCCATCCTGCATGTGCAGCAAAATAAGCCCGATATTATTTTACTCGATATCAACCTAAAAGGGAAAATAGATGGGATAGAAACTGCCCGGCAAATTCAATTACAAAACGATATCCCCATCATTTACCTCACCGCCAATTCTGACGAAGCTACTTTTAACCGGGCTAAGCCTACCAGGCCGGCTGCATTTATTTCAAAGCCTTTTAAGCAATTAGATTTACAACGTGCCATTGAATTAACCATCATCAGAATGGCAGAACAAGAAAATGGCAGTCAACCACCAGAACACCCTGGTGACACGGAACAACCTTTTATTTTAAGCGACCGTATTTTTGTACGCCATAAAGAAAAAATGGTAAAAATTATGCTGTCAGATATTTTATATATGGAGGCAAACCGGAATTACAGCCGCATATTTACCCCTAACAAAGAATATGTTTTGTCCATTACCCTTAAAACAATTGAAGAGAGGCTTCCCGTAAAATTATTTCAAAGAATACACCGGTCTTACATAATCAACATTATGCATGTAGATGAAGTAGCCGAAAGCCATGCCATCATTGCACAAAAACCCATACCACTTGGCGTAGGCATGAAGGAGCAATTAATGCAGCGGTTGCAGACACTATAATGCGTCTGAATGTTGTTGTTTAAAAATAGTTTTAACTAATATGAAAAAAATATTTTTACTTTTCGTTGCAGCAATACTGTTTCAATACCATTGCTGTGCCCAAAAAAAAGGAAAATTCCTGGTAGATTCGTTACTTTCTGCATTGGCGAAATCAAAAGACGACTCAACGAAAATTAATTTGTATGCAGAAATTATGCATACACATGTTTACTACAAGCCCGAAGAAGGATTAACCTACCAAAAACCTGCACTGGAGCTTGCGGAAAAACTGAACTGGACAAGTGGTACTGCCCTTATAAAAAAAAGAACAGGCACGCTATATTGGCGGATGGGAAATTTTAAAGAAGCTTTGAAAAATCATTTTGAAGCATTGGATTTGTATAGCCAGGCCGATAAGAGCTATGTAAGCACTTCGCTGCTGAGCATCGGACAAGATTACCTCGATGGCGGCAACTATTCAGAAGCTAAAACTTACCTGGAAAAAGCTCTGGCTGCAAGCAAGGAAACCGGCAATGAAAAGAATATGTCATCTGTGTATGATGTGCTATGTTATATGTACGAACTACAGGGAAATTTACAGGAGGCAACCAATGTGCGATATGCCTATTTAAAATTAGTAGAAAAGAGTGGAGATAAAACTGTGATAGCCCGTGCAAATTCTTTGTTGGGATTCAGTTTTCAGGACCTGGGCAATAAAACACAAGCGATAAAATATCATAAAACAGGTTTAGAATTAGCAAAGGAGGTGGGAGACGAAATAAGTGAGGGTTACTCTGACAGCTACATCGCCACAATCTATTTAGAAGACGGTAAATTTTCTGACGCAGAAAAATTTTCCCTGGCAGCGCTTGCAATAGCAAACAGATCAAAAGATCCACAGTTCAATGCAGCTATGCATCAATTAACGGGAAACGTTTACCGGGCGCAGGGCAGGTATACTGAAGCCCTGGAAAATTATAAGGCTGCCGAAACTGGCTATAAATCCATCTCCAACAAACAACAACTTTCAAGCTTGTACACAGAAATGGGAATGACGTATACACAGCTTAAGAATTATAGCCTGGCAAAAAAATCATTTGGCAATACCCAGCAGCTCTACAATGAGACTGGCAGCCGGCAGATCTCAATGATTGACTATTTTAATGGAATGCGTTTACTGGACAGTGTTACCGGTAGTTGGAAAGAAGCATACCAGCATTACCAGCAATACGTAATTCTAAAAGACAGTTCCTTCAATAAAGAGGCCCTGAAAAAATTAGTAGTTTCTCAAATGCAATATGAGGCCGAGAAAAAGGAAGGAATTGCAAAAGCGGCACAGGACAAAAAAGATCTTTTAACACGGGATGAAATAACACTCCAGCGGAATATGATGATGGGCGCTTTTTCAATAATGGCAGTGGTGCTGTTTTTTTCAGTTGTAGTCTATCGCCAGCGCAACAAACTTGCAAGAGAGAAGAAACGCACCGACCAGTTGCTGCTGGACAAAGAACTGCTGTTAAGAGAAATTCATCACCGGGTAAAAAATAACCTCGAAATAGTAAGCAGCCTGCTGGCCCTGCAAAGCGCCCAAATAGATGACCCCAATACAAAGGAAGCCATGCTGGCCGGACAAAACAGGGTACATTCCATCGGCATTGTACATCAGAAATTATACCAGGGCACAAACCTTGGGGCCATTGAAATGAAAGATTATTTCATCAACCTGAGTGAAAGCATTTTAGATTCTTTTGGTACTGAAAAAAGAGTATCCATTGAATGTGCCATGGATCAGTTAGATGTAGATATTGACACAGCTGTACCGCTCGGCCTGATTGTTAATGAGCTTTTGACCAACACATTAAAATACGCCTTTCCACAAGGCCAAGCCGGTAAAGTGCAGATTAAATTGCACAAACAGAAAGACGGCGTACTGCAATTAGAAGTATCAGATAATGGAGTAGGCAAAAGCGGTATTACCCATGGTACTGGTTTTGGCGGTCAACTCGTAGCACTCCTCACCCAACAATTAGGTGGCACCATGCGGGAAGAAACAAAAGACGGCACCCGTATTTATTTTGAGTTTAAAACTGCAAAAGCAGCCTGATGGTAATTAGAACTTCAAGTTTTTGCTTAAAAATAATTCTCTACAGCAAATTGGTATTGTGCAATAAATATTTCTTTGAATGCTTCTAAATTATTAAGCTCATAAAACAACAGGATAGCTTTTTTGTAGTCTGATGGACTTACACTCCTATACGAAAGTGGGCACATATTGGCACTCATAAGCAGAGCATTTGCAAGCAACCTTGCTGTTCTTTTATTACCGTCATCAAATGGCTGAATATAACTAATTAACAATACCGCTGCCAATGCCTTTTCATAATAATTTGTATTTGAATTGATATAACTACACAATTTCTCAAGCCCCTCCTCCACTATAAACTGGTTATCGGGCGGTGTATATTTTGTACCCGTGATGCGTACCAACCTTTTTCTGATAGTTTTTGAAATACCCATATCTTTAATAAGCAATGAATGCAAATCAATTATTTTGCTTACCGATATATTTTTAAATTCAGCAGCCTGCTCTCTTGAATATTCAATAGCATACTTATGGTTCAACAGCATCTTTGCCTCTTCTGCTGTATTACCGGCAGATGGTATATTGTATTTTAGCAATTGCTCTGTATCCAGCAAATCATACGTATTACCTTCTATTTGAGATGATTTCCATGACAATTCAATCATTAGCCGTTCAAATTCCTTTTTTAAATTTATTGAATTTGTCTCCTTAATTTTTTTTCTATATAGGCTGGTAAATTTATCTAACGCTGAAATTTCATTTTCGGAAAAGAGGGACATTTTTTGGAGTGTATCAATTATAAAAGGATTGAAACGTTCCATTACAATACGGTTATCTATATCTGTCTTAAAAAATAATGATGGGTCAATGTTAGCCTTTATTAAACCACGCAGATTGGCTTTGTACCTGGTGCCTGGTCCTTTACCCTCGGCCAAAATAAAATCATCCTGCTTTAGCTTTGCAAGTTCCCTGTTGAGCGTAGAGATAGAAATTTGCCCGGCTATTTTTTCCATAATAGCCGTAATACCTATAGCTTCATTTGCTAAAATAATACCCAATATCTCTATTTGTCTTTTTGTATCCATATTATTATCCTGTCACAAATCTAACATTATCCTCTCAAATTGACAGAATAATATCCCTTAGATGACAGGATAAATTGCAGAATTTATACTAACCTAAACTTAAATACTCCACGTAATAATGGGCAGACCCAAGCAGCTACTTTAGATGAGTTAAATAATAGTATTGGTAATATAAATGAATAGCCAAACACCTAAACTTATTTCTTTCATTTATAAGCGCTATTTTTTATGGGCACTTTAAACCTTCCCCGATAAATAAAACCGCTGCTTCGGACAGTTTTAGCGCCGCTTTATCATTTCTGCAACTTTTAATTGGTTTTTAAGGCCTTATTTTAAAGCGCCTGTAGTTTACTAAATGCATTACAGGCTTTTTTAAAGCAGCATTTCTTTAACATTAACCAATACAATGACACCAATCAAAACTAACCAGTGTATTAAAGCTATATTTTCATGTATACTTTATGTTGTTTTAACCAGCATCAATACATATGCACAGAACAATGGCAAAGCAACTATTACAGGATCCATTGCAGATGAAAAGGGAAAGGAGCTATCAAATGCATCTGTTGTACTGTTGAAGCTAAAAGACTCTTCATTGGTAAAAGGGGTAATCAGTAACACAGAAGGGAAATTTGCTTTCAATTATATACTACCTGGCAGCTATTGTATCAATATTTCTTTACTGGGGTATAAAACTGCTTACATTGCTGCATTTACAATTAACGGAGAAGAAAAAATTGTAGTACCAACATTTAGAATTATTCAAGAAACAACTAGCTTAAACGAGGTAACCATCATTGCCAAAAAACCCTTGTTTGAACAAAAAATAGACCGGATGATTGTAAATGTTGCCAATAGCATTACCTCAGCTGGTGGCACTGCGTTGGAAGTACTGGAACGTTCTCCGGGTGTTACGGTTAACCAACAAAGCAATACCATTTCTATGAATGGAAAAACGGTGTAGTAGTAATGATTAATGGCAAAATAAACCGTATGCCTATTGAAGCGGTGGTTCAAATGCTGGCTGCCATGAGCGCTGATAATATTGAAAAAATAGAATTGATTACTACCCCACCTTCAAACTTTGATGCAGAGGGTAATGCCGGCTATATCAATATTGTACTAAAAGCAAATACACAATATGGCACCAATGGTTCTTATGCTTTTACCGGTGGATATGGCAAAGGTTTGCTAAGCGAAGGGAGATTCAACTTTAATCACAGAAAAAATAAATTGAATTATTATGGAGACATTTCACTATCCAATAGAAAATCATTACAGGTATTTTCTTTTTACCATAAAATAGTTAATACCGGAGATACTACAGAAACAACTTCCATCTCAAACAGAGATTTTACACGCCTGTACTATTCGGGCAAAGCAGGGATAGACTACGAGATCAGTAAAAAAACAACCATCGGTGCTTTTTTTACCGGCTACGACAACAGGTTTTCCAATAATGCAACCAACAACAGTAGTGTTGTTACCAATCAACAGTTAGATAGTTCTTTGGTCATTATCAATGATGAGGTTAATGACTGGTCCAATCTTTCTG
>Ga0209724_1004585_pt1 | contig 10815 bp, 9 predicted proteins | sample grotaG_FD_184143 | JGI IMG/M metagenome (GOLD analysis project Ga0209724, IMG submission 184143) | Glacier valley bacterial and archeal communities from Borup Fiord, Nunavut, Canada, to study Microbial Dark Matter (Phase II) -... | ecosystem: Environmental > Aquatic > Freshwater > Ice > Glacier ... | reverse complement strand
CACGTGACGATGACCTTCCCAATCCATCACTTGCGATTTGTCGATCGTGCGTGCGAGGTGAGGCATCGTGAGTTCGGCGTTGGCGATCACGGCTGACGTACCGAACGTCGGGAGGTCGGGATGCGCGTGACTCGCGACGAGCTGCGCGGGGTCGCGAACGTCAGGGCGTCGAGCATCGCGCACGGGCTCGAGGCAATCGGGTGCAAGCTCGCATGGAGCTCGGGTTGCCTGCATTCGTTTCTTACTTCACGTAGTGCGGTCGACCACGAACGAGCAATTCGCTAGTTGGCGGTGAACTGGGCTGCCACGACCTGGGTGCCCGAGCCGCTCGGGGTTCCGACGATCAAAGCCGACATACGAAATGGTGCGTGGTCCTTCGACTTCTGCCAATCGACGCTAACGATCGCGAAGCTCCAATCCTTTCCGGATACCTCTCTCGGTTTACTAGCCACGACCAAGGACAGAGACTTCCATCTCGCGAGCAGCGTGTGAGCTGCTGAGACGTCCCATGCGGTCTCGCCCTTGTCGGTGCCAAACACGACCACGGACGATGCAAGTGATGCGTCGAGCCTTTCGGCGTTCGTCGCGAGTGCGGTAAGCGGCCCGGCCTTCGTCGTGCTGCCGGCGTCGATGGGATCCCCATCCGCAAGCGCGCGGGGTGGCTTGATTGCCGCAAACGCAGCGGCGACAACTTTCCAACCGCTGTCGGCTGTGGCGAGTTCGGTCAACCGGATGTTCGTGCTTGTCGTTCCCGATGACGCCTCTAGCGAATCCGCAGTGAAGCTGACCTCGGCCGACCACCAGACCGCAGATTCACTCGAACCTGCAACCAGCTTGGTCACCTTCGCCGTCTTGAGTTTGTCGTGTGGGTCGAGTTGCGCGATGGCAGCGAGAAGACCCGTCGTTTCGGCGTGCGCTGCACGCGGCGTGGGAACCAGCACCACGGAGTCACTAGTGAACGTCGCGACAAGAGCGTCATTGTCGGCGTTCAACAGCGCAGCGACTTGCGCATCCATGATCATGCTTGCGTGTTTCTGATCCGCCTTCGGAGCAGGTGCTGGCTTGACCGACGCCGACCCGGTCCTTGGCAAGTCACCTTTCTTTCCGGCCTCGACCTCAGCCCTATGACAGGCAACGATAACGATCGCGCTCGCGACCAAACCTCGCATCCACATGGTGAGGAGCTTACTTGCTCTTCGTTTCCTTTGCCTTGGCTTTACGAGATCGCTGCGCATCGAATCCTGCTTGGAAGACCGTGTGTCCCGTCGAGTCGTTACGCGTGTCGAAGTGCATGAAGTCGCCGTTCTGTCCGGCACTCATCTCCGTGCCACCCCAATTGAGACCGGCCGCATCACGAAGAGCGACGACGAGTTCTTTTGATTCGGTCATCGTCTCGTGGAACTTGCGAGCGCCGGATTTCGAATCGTGGAACAACTTTTTCGCGGGGCGAAACCACTTCTCGATCAGAGAAGGGATGTCCTTCTCGCCCGCGCCGTCGGCAAAGGGAGGCTTCGCAGTCTGCAACGCGGCCTTGATTTCTTCGTCAGGTTTTTCGCTGAGTTCAACGGTGCGAGCAAACGATTTCGAGGAGGCGAGCATATGCTCGTGAAGCTCCTCGCTCGACATGTCCTTTCCTTCGCCGTAGAGGCTCTCAAGGTTGAGAGCGTCGCCGCCGAATCCGAGGCGATGGCCAAGTTCGAATCCGGTTTGGTAAAACCAAGTGATCCAGTCAGCACCAGCGTTGTCGCCCTTCGGCATCGTGTATGGATTCATTCCGGCATCGATATCCATTGCCATGCCCATTGTGTGCATGTGCGACTTCGGGTCATTCGGATCGTGCGCGGCGCTATCGGTGCCGTAGGCCGCATTTCCCTGCTTGCTCCATCCCGTTCCCGCGATCGCCTTTTCGTTCGAGCCGAATCGCTGAACGAGGTAAGCCTCAGCGGCAGCGATCCGTGAGGCGAGCAACGGGTGCGCTCGACCGTCGGAGTGGTTTTGGTCGAGCCTCACGCCGAGGAACGTGACCTTGTGCATCGCCTTTTCGTAGTACGTGTCGTAGTCGGCGTAGCCAATCGCCTGTGCTGCGATGTCTGCCGGATCGGTCTTGTTCAGGTCAGGTTCCGCGTGACCCTTCGCGTCAAGCTCAGGAAGGAATGGATCGCCGTCAACTCCGAATTTCTTTCCAAGTGCCTCGAGAAACGCGTGGTTCGTGATCCTAGCAGCGTTCAGTTTTTCACCGGTCACGTCGCGCATCGCCCGTAGGGTTTCAGTGTTGAACGCACCAGTCGCGTCTCCAACTTGGAGCTTCGTTTGGAGCTGTTTCAACCAATGCGGATCGAACTGTAGCTTGAACGCGCGGATGTCACTGAGGACCTTTCCTTCGCCCGCTTGATGAAGTTCAACTCTCGTATGCTCGATCGTTTCGAACGTCGCGGCACCCTGATGAATGATCGCGTGTGGTGTCGCAGTCGACGTAGAAGTTGTGGGAGCGATCGTCGCGATCGGAGACGGACTTGCAGCGGGCGTCGCAATCGCGGAAGAGGCACCTGCGTGTGCAGTAGTCGGTGTTGGTGCCGCAGGCGCGACCGACGCCGTCTGAACCGGTTGGTGCGCGGCCGAAGCTTCCGCGGGCGTGCTCGCACTTCGAAGGATCTCGACGATCGCGCGCACGGCGGTGTGGCCGATCGTCTGCTGCAAGAGGCTCAGGATCTCGCTGCGCGATGCAGGATGGTCGCGAATCACCGCAGCATATGGCTGCGGCTCGCGTGTGCCGTTCGCAAGGAGTGCTTGCAACTGGCCACGTGCACCATTCAGCGTCGCACCGCCATCACGCGCGTAGCCGGACTCGGTCTGTTGCGGTTCGCGCTCCAGCTCCACCCGCACCCCAGTTGTCGTCATGATTTCTCGATGATATCCAGACTGCGCTGTGCGAGAAGGGTTTTCTCGACGGACGCACTCGAGCTGCGGCCTTCGCGCGCAGGTCTTAGCAAGGCTGCATTTTGATGTCCGCTCGGCGGGGATTGTTGTGTGATGCACTTCGCTCGGGTCAGCGCCCGGAGACGCGTGGTCGCGGGAAGGCGGCGGTCGAGTATGCCCAGACGCGGCCGCGCTCGCCGAGGCGACCAATGCAGTCAGAAATTTTGGACACGTCGAGGGCTGCAAGTCTGATCGAATGGACATCGCCTCAGTGATTCGCGAACTTGCAGCCGGCATCTCGCGTGCAGCATTTCGACACGACGTTAGACACCGCCTGCGTGTACAGCTCGATGGGTCGTGATGGGCGGTACGACAGTGAGGCGGCCTGCTTGCTCGCAAGAATCGGCATGCACCCTTCGAACGCATGTCTTAGCAAGGCTGCAGTTTGATGTCCGCTCGGTGGGGATTGTTGGTGATGTCGTATGTCGTGTGCGAAAAGGGAAATGCTAGATGAGGATCGACGAAGCCATGGCTGGGGACGATACTTCGATCTCGCTCACTCCTTTCGTCGGAGCCCCGGCACCGGAGTCAGCGCTTTGAGAACGTGTCGGACAGAAGCAACTTACCGGGCTCGATGTCGAGCACCTTCGTGATCCCCTCGAGCCAATCGGTCGAGGTCGCGGCGCTCCGCGCGAGCACGTAATAGAGCTGACTGCGCGACACTTGGGCGAAGTCCGCCAACGCGTTGAGTGGAACGCGTCGCCGCTTCGCCTGCTGGCGAATATTCCGCGAGGACTGCGTGGAACTGACTCGGGCACACGCGGCGACGATAAGTTCATTTTTGCGATGTCGAAGTTCAATATATTTCGTCGCTGGAAACGCCATGGACGGCTGGTGACGCATTTTGCTGCACCCTCCAACGCCGCTGTTTCGTTGCTTCGTGGCTTGCGCTCGGTCGGCTATTCACCAGAGGATCGGCTCCACCTGGGGAAGGTGGTCGTGCCGAGATGATCGGCCAGCAGATTGGTTCGTATCGCCTGTTGAAGGTGCTCGGTGAGGGAGGCATGGGCAGGGTTTTCCTGGCCGAGCATGTCCTCATGGGTGATCTGTGGGCGGTCAAAATCTTGGCCGACGAGTTCACCCACAAGGTCGAGATCGTCGCGCGGTTCGTGGACGAAGCTCGCGCGGCAGCGCGCGTGCGTCATCGCAACCTCGTGCGCGTCTTTCATGCGGACCGCACGCCCGAGGGCCTCTGCTACATGGTGCTCGAGTATCTCGAAGGTGCTCCGCTCTCGCGCTTGATCGCGGAGGGACCGGCATCGATCGAGATCGTGATCCGGATCGGTTGCCAGGTCGCGAGCGCGTTGCGCGAGATCCACAAGCACGGGATCGTGCATCGCGACATCAAGCCCGAGAACATCGTCTTGGTGGTTCGCGATCACGACATTTACGTCCCGATCGTCCTCGATCTCGGTGTCGCACACCTCGGACGAGACCTCGCCACGGGGCCCGGTACGCAGACCGGCCTGGTGATCGGTACGCCGTCGTATATGTCGCCCGAGCAGCTTCTTGGCGAAGCCGTCGACGCGGCGGCGGACCTGTTTTCGCTCGGCGTCATGCTCTACGAGCTAGCGACTGGCGGACACCTGCCATGGCAGCACAGCGGCGAGACCCGCGAGCAGTACTACCGGATTGCGCCGGCCAAGCTCTTCCGGCGTCAGCAAGACGAACAGCCCGTCGATCCGCGCCGTCACGTGCCGACCATGACCGATGCGGTCGCGATGGCGCTCCTCGCGCCGCTCGCGTTTCAGCCGGCCGCGCGATCGAAGGACGAGCGTGCCTATATCGTCGCGCTCGCACAGGCCGCGCCTGGCGACGAGCTGACGCCCGATGGGCTCGAGATCGTCAAGGAGCTCGCACCCGGTCTTCTCGAGTCTGACCACGCGCGTGCCACCCACCGGGTGGCCGCGCCTGCGATCATCTCGACACCAGGATCGGAGGCGAAGTACATCCTCGGCGAAAAGCTGGGCACCGGAGGCATGGCCGAGGTGTTCGTCGGCGAGACCATCGGCGTCGCCGGGTTCTCGCGGCTCGTCGCGATCAAGCGCGTCCGGCCCGAGCTCTCCGCGCAGGAGGCGTTCGAGGCGATGTTTATCTCCGAGGCCCGCATCGCTTCGCGGCTCTTGCATCCGAACATCGTGGCGGTCAGCGATTTTCGCAAGGACGATCAAGGTCGCCTGTTCCTCGTGATGGAGTACGTCGACGGCAAGGATCTCGCGGCGCTTGCCGAGGCTGGACCACTCTCGGTCCCCGTCATCATCTACATCATGATGGAGATGTTGCGCGGCCTCGGCTACGCGCACTCTCGCGTCGATCCGGTGAGCCACTCCTCGGGCGTGATCCATCGCGACGTGTCGCCGCACAACGTCATCGTGAGTCGCGAAGGCGAAGTGAAGATCGGAGACTTCGGGTTGTCGCGCGCGATGGATCCGCTGGGCCGCGCGATTTCCTCGACCGTGCGCGGCAAGGTTTCGTACATGGCGCCGGAGCAGGCCAAGGGTGAGACGCTCGATCAACGCACCGATCTGTTTGCCGCGGGCATCGTGTTCTACGAGCTACTCACGCGTGAGCCCCTCTTCGTCGGGAGCATCTCCGAGACGATCGGGAGCCTCTTGCACAAGGATATCCAACGGCCGAGCGAGCTCAATCCCGCCGTGCCCGCGGAGCTCGACGCGATCGCGCTGAAGATGTTGGAGCGCGATCCGAAGGCGCGCTATCAGGCGGCCGAGGCCGCGATCCGTGACCTTCGCAATTCCGAGAGTGCGCGGATCGACGGTCGCGACGAGCTGATCGGCGTGATGCGCGACCGCTTCCCGCGGCCGGGCGAGAAGCGCTCCACCGTCGCGATGCGGATCGCGTCTGGCGCGCGTTCGAAGATGACCGCGCCGGAACAACCGAGCACGCTCGGCAGCGCGGCGAGTCAGTCAGCGCCGCACGTCGCACCGCCGCCACGTGCGAGCCGCGCTCCGATCTACATCGGTGTGGTGATGGCGCTGATTCTCGCGATCAGCCCGACGATGATCATCCGTGCGCGGCACCGTGGACACGCGGTCACCACCGATGCGGCAACGCTGGTCGTGAGTCCGGATGTTCGCGACCCGGCGGTGGCCGGCGCGCCGGTTGTCGATGCCGCGATGATCCACGATGCGTCCGTGTCTGTCGCGGTCACTGTCGACGCAGGAACGATCGACGCGGCTGCGTCTCGCGACGCGGGCACGGATCACCACGAGATCGCGCACGTCGGCGCCGGAAGCGCCGCGCCGATCCATCACACGACTACCGCTCCGCCGTTCGTCACCAATCCTGCGACGCCGGGCGAGCTCGCGATCAAGGTCAAGCCGTGGGCCAAGATCTGGCTCAACGGCAAATTCATTCACGAGACGCCTTTTCGCGAGCCACTTCCCTCGGGTCGCTACCGCCTGCGGCTCGTGAACGAGGTTGCTAGCAAGGACGAATCTCTGACGATCACGATCGAGCCGGACAAGACCACGACGATCGAGAGGGACTGGAAATGAAGACGAGCTCACAATGGAGATGGTTGTCGCTGGTGGTCGTCACCACCGTGATGTTTGCGCGCCCCGCGCACGCGGACCCCGAGCCGGGCGTACTGGCGCTCGGCGGAACCGCCGAACCACGCGACCTGACGACGATCGAGAAGGCGGTGGCGTCGCAGCTGCGTAGCGCCGCCTGGCAGTTGCCGGACAAGCCGCTGACGAAGAAGGAGATCGACGAGCTCATGGCGTGTGTCAACGCGGGAGATGCGACGTTCACGTGCTTCCCGAAATCGATTCACGTACGGCGGGCCTTCGTGCTCAGCGCGAGCCAGCAGCCCGCGCCCGAAGGCACGCTCATCGTGATGACCGCCAAGATCATCGTCACCGAGCCACAAGGATTCGTGACCAACCAGCGCAGGTGCCTGCCCTGCAACGCGGACGAGCTGGAGAAGCTGTCCAAAGGCCTGACCCGAGACCTGTTGGCGGAGATTGCAGTCCACGACGGCCGTACGTTGCTCGCCGCTAGCTCCAATCCTTCCGGTGCGACCATCTCCCTCGACGGTCAGCCGCCGATCGGCGCGACGCCGAGGCAGATCAAGACGTCTCCGGGGGAGCACACGGTCCGGCTCGAGAAGGCCGGTTTCGAACCTGTTCGCCGGACTGTCATCATCGAGGAAAACAAGACCGTCGAGATCTCGATCGACCTCCGCCCGACAGGGGGCAAGGCCGTCGTCCTGACGCACCAAGAGCCTACGGATCGACCCCATGATGACCACTGGTGGTATGCCCCGACGGCGATCACGGTCACCGGCGGACTTGTTGTCCTCGGGGGCATCAGCCTGATCTACATCGGGCAGAACAACGGCTCCGACAAGTTCGACGTGTACACGAACGCGACGCCGCTCGGGATCGGCATGGGCGTGGTTGGAGCGGCCGCCTGTGTGGTTGGTGGCTTGTGGCTCGGGCGTGGCCCCAGGGACAGCGCACCAGCGGTCACTGCGACGAACGGTGGAGCGATGTTCGGATGGACGGGGAGCTTCTGATGCAGAGACACGATGAAGAGCGGAACATCACGCGATCGATCTGGCTAGCCGCACTGCTGGTGATCGAGCTCCTCGGGGGGTGCGATCGAATCCTCGGGAAGGAACAGAATCCCGACTACTGCCCGGCGCACCCCGATGACATTCGGTGTGGCACGACTCCGCAAGACGCGCCGATCGACGTTCGGAGCGGCTGCACGAGCAACGCAGCATGCGTCGCGCCGGATGGTGTCTGCGTGATCAGTAGCGGTGCGTGCGTCGAATGCACGTCCTCCGAAGCCGGCGCGTGCCTCGGGGCAACCCCGGTCTGCGGCAGCGACGACGCCTGCCGCGGGTGCACGAGTCACGCCGAGTGTTTGTCGAAGGCATGTCTTCCCGATGGTTCTTGTGCCGACGGCTCGAACGTTGCTTACGTCGATCCTGGCGGTAGCGACAACGCCAACTGCACGATTCAGATGCCATGCACGAAGGTCGCGAAGGCGCTCGCGACCAACCGGCCCTACGTGAAGTTTCATGGAACCACCGATGAAGGAGTCACCGTCAACGGAGGTCGCACGGTGACGTTTCTTGCGGACGCTGGAGCCGTACTCACACGAAGCAGTGGCACGGCGATCGTCACGGTGTCCGACAACAGCACCAATCTCAGCATCTTTGATCTCGCGCTTAACAACGCGCCGAATAACGCGGGTGGCTACGGCTTGGTGGTACCGACGGCGAGTGGTGCCCCGTCGGTAAAACTGACGCGAGTGACCGTGCTCAACGATCCCGGAGGCGGCATTTCTGTCAGCGGCGGAAGTCTCACGGTCACGCAATCCACGATCGCAACGAACACCGGCGGTGGAATTACGGTCAGCGGCGGAAGTCTCACGGTCACGCAATCCACGATCGCAACGAACACCGGCGGCGGAATTTCAATCAACAACGCCCAATTCGCGATCACGAACAGCGTCGTCGCGAGTAACGGAGCAGGCGCCTCTGGCGTAGGTGGCGTAAAAATCGATGGCATCACGACCACGGGGACACATCAGTTTGACTTCAACACGATCACCGCGAACCTTGGACCAGCCACGCTGAATACAGGTGTCCTCTGCGGCACGGTCGTCGTTCCTCTCTTGTTCGACAGCAACATCATCTATGGAAATCTTGTCTCGGGCGGCGGCACACAGATCGGTGGCAGTGCGATGTGCTCGACGACGTATTCTGATATCGGGCCAGACTCGAGCTCCGGCGTTGGCAACATCAACGCCGATCCAGCCTTCGTGAACGTCGCGCAAAGCAACTATCACATCACAGGCGGCTCGCCCTGCAAGGACACCGCGGACACGGTGTCGACTGTCAACGTCGACATCGATGGCGACGTCCGTCCGCAAGGCGCGCGGCGAGACATGGGCGCCGACGAGTACAAGCCATGAACATCAGCGTTGCAGCGACGGTTGCGCGCTACGGAATGACGGCGACGACGACCACGATCGACTTCGACGGCGACGCGCGTCCGCAAGGTGCCGCGGACGACCAAGGCGCCGACGAGTACAAGTAGGAAAGGGCGGGCAGTATGAACCATCGATCACTTCGTCCCTCGCGCATGTCGGCGAGCTTGATAACTTTTGTCCTCACGTTCGGCGCCGCGACGGCGGATGCAAACCCGAACTGTAAGGTCGTCGTCATCGAATCGACGGTCGGTAGACCCATCGGCTACGCTTCGCAGGCTATCGATCCGTTGACCTACGAGATCGAGGTGCAGTTCGAGGCGGAGGGCTTTGCGGCGATGGCGGGCTCGATCGACGGCATGATCGGCGGCCGGCTTCCTCGACCCGGTGTGATGACCCGAACTGTCAGCGCGTCGCAGGTGCTCGGCCCGCTCGACAATGGCTACTCGGAATGGGCGGACGCGAAGTTCAGCAAGGCTGAATTTGATCTCGCTCAGGGCCTGCGCTTGTACTGGAAGAATCCGGCCCTGTTCGCGACGGACAGCAAGAACCTCGATCCGTTGTTTCGCGCCATGGGTGCGTACGCGCACAGCGAGATCAGACTCGGGAAGACCACGGCCGCGTATGACGCGCTGGTAGATCTCAAGCGTACGTTCCGCAATCGCCCGATCTCGACCGACGTTTGGCCACCTGACCTCGTCAGGGAGTACGACAAGGTTACGAAGCAACTCGGCGCCCAGAGCCACGGTCAAGTCTCTGTCGAGGTCGACGATCCTCACGTGATGATCTTCATCAACGGCGAGATGCGAGGGGTCGGGTCCGCGTCGCTCGCGGATCTCGTGCCCGGCATCTATCACGTCTTCCTGCAGACGTCGTCGCAGGCCGATCTTGGACGGCGTTACGAGATCGAGGTCCACGGAGGCGACAAGGCGACCCTCAAGGTGAAGTGGGAGATCGACTCTGCGTTCTGGAGCGACACGTGGCTCGGCCTCACGTTCTCGAACGAGACCGAGCACGCGAATCTCGCAGCGTATGCGGCCGAGGTCGCGAGCTGGACCTCGAACAGCAAGGTCGTGGTCGTCGAGAGGTTCATGAAGCACGGCAAGCAGGCCGTCATCGCGACGATGTACGACAACAACGGGAAACAACTCCACAGCAATACGGCATCGCTCGCGGTCGATCGTTCGACTGCGCTTCGCGACCTCGCGAGGCGAATGTGTGAAGGGACGAACGACGATCCGAGCACGGCGGTTGCGGCACCCACACCTCACGCACCCTCGAGCTCGGCGACACCGGCGACACCTCACGAGGACGATCGACGCGCGCCATCGAGGCTCGGACTGATCGTTGGTGGTGCAGGTGTGGCCGTGATGGCGGCGAGCGGTATCTTTTACGCCGTCAGTCCGGCGGACGACCAGACGCTACCGACCTACAAGGACCGCAGGACGCCGGCGGTGATCACGTTCGAGGGTGGATCAGCCGTGCTCGGTCTAGGCGTGTACCTCTGGTTACGCGAGGCTCGCTCGGCCGACACGCTCACTGCGGCGGTACTTGGTGCGGGCGTCGCGGCGATCTCCACCGGAGCGATGCTGTACATCGCGAACGAGGATCCGTCGCCGATCGGACATCAACGTCCGACGTATCGCGACACCGCGACGCCGGGATTGATCGTTGGCGCGGTGGGCCTGGCGCTCGTCGGGACCGGCGCGTGGCTGCTGCACCGTGAATCCTCCGACGGCGGATCGGCGCCTGTGGTCTCGCTCGATCGCAACGGCGGGTTCGTCGGCTGGGCAGGCGGGTTCTGAGATGGATCCCGGTGGAACGACGAAGACCGATCCCTCGGTCGACGACTGGTCGATCGACGACAACGTCTTCCGA
>Ga0209724_1004583_pt1 | contig 10818 bp, 11 predicted proteins | sample grotaG_FD_184143 | JGI IMG/M metagenome (GOLD analysis project Ga0209724, IMG submission 184143) | Glacier valley bacterial and archeal communities from Borup Fiord, Nunavut, Canada, to study Microbial Dark Matter (Phase II) -... | ecosystem: Environmental > Aquatic > Freshwater > Ice > Glacier ... | reverse complement strand
ACGACGGCGCTTGTGCGTGATCCGCTGCCAAATCGCATCAGCACCCGCGCCAGAATGCCGCAGCCGGCAAGTGTCCAGACGATCATCGCGCCGCTCGGCAAATCCAGCACCGCGGACAGCACCAGGCCCGAGACATAACCGCACGCGCCGATCGCATACGCCAGCGCCAGACGGCGTGAGGTCTTTGCGATGCCGACCGTCGCCAGCGCCGGCACGATCAGGCTGGCGAACACCAGATAGACGCCGACCAGTTGCACCGACGCGGTGATCGCGAGTGCGAACAAACCGTAGAACAGCAAGCCTGACAAACGTCCGCGCCAGAACCACATCGCGGTAAGCAATAACACCGACAACACCGCGACTGGAATCAGCTGACCGATGCTGACCCATAAAATCTGGCCGACCAGCAAATCTTTCAGATGCTCGCCGCCGTGCGGATTATTCGCGAGCAACAGCAGGCTGCCGGTGGCCGCAAGCACAAACAACGTACCGATCAGCGGCTCCTGATAATCCGGCCATTTGCGATCGGTCCAGGTCAGCAAGGTGGCACCGATCAGGGCGGCAATCGCTGCGGCAATCTCGACACCATAACCCTGCTCGTCCATGCCGAGATATTGCGCCAGGATCACCCCGAGCGCGGCAACCTGCGCGATCGCCAGATCGATGAAAATGATGCCGCGCGCAAGCACTTGCTGGCCGAGCGGCACATGCGTCGACAACACCAGCAGACCGGCAAGACACGCCGGTCCGAGGATGCTGAGCTCGAGTCCGTCCCAGTTCATTTCACCACCGCGAGCAATTTGTCGATAGTCGAGTCGAACAGGCTGAACAGATCCTTCGCCTTGTCATCGCCACCGACGGTGAACGGCAAGGTGATCGCCGGCACGCCGGTATGTTCGGACAACCAGTCGCCCGGCTTTGGATCCTGATACGCCGCACGCAGGATCGCCAGCGTATTGCCGCTCTTGGTGATATCGATCAGGCTGGCCAGATGCGCGCTGGTCGGCGGCACGCCGGGTTTCGGTTCGAGCGCGCCGATTTCGGTCATGCCGAGCCATTGCAGCAAGTAGATCCAGCTGCCGTGATGCACGACGACCTTGCGTCCTTTCAGCGGCGCGGCCCTGGTTTCCCAGACCTTGATCGCCGCCTGCCAGCGTGTGCTGAAATCGGCCAGACGCTGTTGATAGATCGCGGTCTTGCCCGGATCGAGTTCGACCAGACGCGCATCCACGGCCTTGGCGACCGCGAGCACACGATACGGATCGAGCTGGAAATGCGGATTTCCCTGCGGGTGCACGTCGCCTTCCGAGCGATCGAGCTTGGACGGTTTTTCGAGCGTGACGATCTGCTCCGCCGCCATCAAATAACCCGGACCCGATGCCACCTTCGAATTGCCGGCCTGGCGGATCAGTTGCGGCAACCAGCCGATTTCCAGATCCGCACCGGAGCAGATCACAAGATCGGCGCGGCGCACCTTGGCGATCAGGCTCGGCTTGGCTTCGATGACGTGCACATCCTGCAGCGCGGTGGTACCGACATCGACGGTCACGGCATCGCCAGCGAGTTCATGCACGAGCGCGCCCCACTCGGGTTCGCACGCAAACACGTTCAATGCATGCGCACTCGGTGTGACGAATGTAAAAAGCAACAATGTGAAAAATGCGAACTTGTTCATTTGTACTCTCGTTGGAATTTCGCGTATTGCCGGTGTGAATAAAACTGCGACGAAGCACTGCTCTTGCAGCCCCCTTGAGTCAAGGGGGCGACTCCTCGCTGCGCGAGGAGTCGGGGTTGTGGAAGCACGAATACCCGGATCGAAGTCGTGGCGTACAGGCTTGCACTCCGTGAATCCTTAAAACTTGTGCGCGCCATGCGCACCGAGGCTGACGTCGTATTGCAGATAAATCGCGTTGTCGGTACTGCTGCGCGTCGGATCGTCATGACTGTATTGCAGGCGAAAAAAACTGAACTCGCTGTTGCGCCAGGTGAGTTCAAGGCTGTGTCGCACCGGATCGAAATCGTTGGCGAACGGGCCACTGCTCGGCGCCCACAGTTTGTCGAAGCGATAACCGAGATCCCAGACGCGATTCAGGCGATACACCGCCTCGACATAACCGCCACGGCGATCGCCGAGCCAGGGTTGATTCAGCAGCGGATTGGGCAGGTTCAGCGTCGCATCCAGCGGCGGCGCATACGTGCCGTCGCGTCGGTCGAGGAAATATTCGCCGCGCAAGGTCACACCGCCATCCTTGGTATTGCCGTTCGGCGCCCATTTCCAGGTCGCATCGGCGACATACAACGTGTTGTCGCCGCTGAATCCATCATCCGCCAAAGACGTTTTTGCCTTCAGCACGGACACGCCGGCCAGCCACGAATTATCGGTGCCGACATCGCCGCCGGCATGCGCGAACAAGGTGTGTGTACCGACACCGCCTTGATTGGCGCCGGCGGTCGGGAAACTCTCGCCGCGAAAAATTTCGCCACCGAGTTCAAGGAAAAAATCCAGCGGCGCGACCCAGCGCACCTGCGCACCGTCGTCGCCGTATTGATTGCCGAGAAACGCCTGATACGCGAGTGGTCGATCGACGAAATTGTCGGTGTGTGTATGGTGACTATTGAGATAACCGATGTTCGAATAAAACCGCCCGGCGCGCACATTAAAACCATCCGGCAAGGTCAGTGTATCGATGTAGGCCTCTTCGATACTGGTGCCGATCTTGCCGTTGTCATCGTCGTAGCTCAGCGTCAGCTGACCATAAAATTTGTCATCGATATTTGCCGCGAACGAAAGTTCGCTCTCGCCGAGCGACAGACCCTGCTTGCCCGGACCAGTGCCGTCGACCAGCGGAAAACCGGCACGCAAATAATGGTCGGGATTCAGTGAATGATGTCCGTACAAGCCGTTCATGATCACGGCGATCGCCGGATTGAACGCGTTGCCGTTGGCTCCGCCCGCCGAAGGTCCGGAGGATTCGGTCGGTGCCGAAACATTCGCCACCGCTGCGCTTTGTTGCGTCGATGCCTGCTCCGACTGCTGCGCGATTTTCATTTTTTCGAGTTCGGCACGCGCCGCATCCGCCGCCGCCAGTGCCGACGCGGTTTGCTCGCGCAACTTCTGCCCTTCGACTTCCAGCGCGCGAATACGTGCATCGAGCGCCTGCAACTGTGCGGCGGTCGTTGTTTCCGCGGCCATGACCGGCGCGGACAAAACACACGCGATCGGTGCGGTAAGCACGCACAATGCAAACAGCGATTTTTTCATCGAGAATTCCGGTAGTTGTCAGCACGCCAGTAGCGGCGCTGGTCGTCAGCACAGACGAGACGTTATAACGTACCGGACGAAGCTTAACTCAAGTCGCGATCGTGAACGACCCCGACTCATGGCATGGATGAATATCTCGTCGCATGCGACCGCTTCCTTAAACAATCCCCAGCTCGAACGCCTTCAATACGGCGCGGGTGCGATCGCGCACGCCGAGCTTGGAGAGAATATTCGAGACGTGATTTTTCACCGTGCCTTCGGCCACGTTCAACGAATTGGCGATTTCCTTGTTGCTGTAGCCGCTGGCCATCAGACGCAGGATTTCGGTTTCACGCTCGGTCAGCGGATCAGGCCGATCGAGACTGGTGAAATCGTTCTGCATGCGCTCCAATCCGGAGAGCAGGCGCTGGCTCAGGATCGGCGCCACCAGCGAGCCCCCTTCGGCTACCGTCTTGACCGCGGTCACGAGTTGATCGAGCGACACATCCTTGAGCAGATAACCGCGCGCGCCGGCTTTCAATCCGGCCAACACGATCTGGTCGTCGTCGAACGTGGTCAGGATAATCGTCGGCGGCAATTGCTGTTTTGCGGCGAGCGCGTTCAGCACGTCGAGGCCGGACAAACCGGGCATGCGCATGTCGAGCAATACGACATCGGGCTTGACCTGCGGAATGATCTCGACCGCTTGCGCGCCATCCACCGCTTCGGCGACGACACGAATCGAGTCGGACAGTTCGAGCAAGCTGCGAATGCCCTGGCGCACCAGGGTCTGGTCATCGACCAGGCATACGGAAATCATAAATCGGTTGTCTCCAGTGGCAGCCAGGCTTCGAGCGTGAAGCCCTGCCCTTTGGCGGTAATGATATTCAAACGGCCACCGAGCTGCGCGAGACGTTCGCGCATGCCGACCAGCCCGTTGCCTTGTTTCAGCATATCGGCGCCGAGCCCATCGTCGCGGGCATGGATCGCCAATTCTTTTTCCGCAGTGTGCTCGAAACGCAGCCAGAGATTCCTGGCATCGGCATGCCGCACCGCGTTGGTGATGATTTCCTGCGTACAACGCAACAGTACCTGCGCACGGCGCGGATCGTCCACCGCAAAGCGCGGCGGCAGTTCGAGATGGATCGCCAACCCCGGCACACCTTCGACGATCGTGCGCAGCGCTTCGGTCAAATCGATCGCATCGCCGTCACGCAACTGGCTCACCACTTCGCGCACATCCGACAACAATAATTTCGCGACCGACTGCGCCTGGCGCACATGTTCCTGCGCACCGCCGCTAACAAGATGACTGGCCACTTCGAGATTCAAACTCAGCGCAGTCAGGTGATGCCCGACCAGATCGTGCAGCTCGCGCGAGATGCGCATGCGTTCGGCGATGCGGCTGGATTCGGCGAGCAGTTTTCGCGTCGCGCGCAGCTCGGAATTCAGGCGACGAAATTCCTCGCGAGAATCCGCCTGCTGCCGCGCCACGAGCGAGGTGATGAAAGCGAATCCGGTATAACCCAGATACACACCGCTCTGGATCAACGCATCCAGCCAGCCGTAATCCGGCTGGCTTTTCATGATCGGAATCAACGCGAAATTCTGCAGGATCAGCCAGACCACGCTCGGCCAGAACGGCAACAACCACGGCAGCACACCGGCGATCACCAGCATCAACACGCTGCCGAGGCCGGAATGGCTGAAATAACTCAGCGCCATCGTCATCGAGGTCATGATCACCAGCAGCGGCACCTTCAACTGCCACGGCTGGCGTTTGCCGAGATCGTGCGTGATCGCCCAGTACGCCACGCCAAACGTAAGGTACGACACCACCCACGCCAAGTGCACGGCGGTCGTGCCTTCATCCTCCGGAATATTCCACAGCCACGGAATGCAGACCCAGACATAGGTGTACAGGCCGGCATAACGCAGCAGCTGGATATGGTTGATCGACTGGAAATTCATGCCTGCATCATAGGCGTAGCGGCGCCGAGCGCAATCTGTCCTAAGTAAGGGGTCGGCGCGGATTACTGCGGAATATTTGCAAGTTCTTAACGGCGCATGCCTTTTTCGGCGTGGCGACGCCGCGGATCGCATGCCATAATTGCGTCATTGTGGAGCGGCTCGCCGCGCCTATCCCGTCCGATGGAGTAAACCCGAATGGCCGTAGCCATCCGCGACGTGCGCGAGCATGAACTCGATTCCGTGCTCGCGCTGAACAACGCTGCCGGTGCCACCATCCTGCCCTTGAATGCGGCACGCCTGCGCCAGTTTTTCGAAATCGCCGATTATTTTCGCGTCGCCGTGGTCGATGGCAGCATCGTCGGATTCCTGATCGCGCTGCGCGACGGTGCGCATTACGACAGTCCGAACTATCGCTGGTTCGGCGAGCGTTACGACGAGTTCGTCTATATCGATCGCATCGTGCTCGGCCAGGCGTATCGCGGCCTCGGCCTGGGTCGCGTGTTTTATTGCGACGTCACCAGTTATGCCGAAGTGCGCGTGCCGGTGCTGAGCTGCGAAGTGCTGCTCGAACCGCGCGACGATGTCTCGGTATTGTTCCACGGCATGTTCGGCTTTCATGAAGTCGGCCAGCAAGTGATGGCCGGATTCAACGTGCCGGTTTCGTTGCTGGTGAAATCGTTGCCGAGTTTTCCGTTCGTGCGCGAAACCTACCTGAACGGCGCGGATCACGGTTTGCCGAACCTGCCGTGGCTGCTCGAACGCGAACCGCACGCCACGCGTCGCGCGCGCGCCGCCGGCGAAAACTAGGCCGATCGATACGATGCCGCAACGCCATCCCGTGATCAACGAACAAGCCGGCGAACTCAAGTTCGGCCAGGTCGGTGTGGCGAATCTGCGCATCCGCGAACTCGATATCGAAATGCTCGTGCAGGAAATGCGACAACGCGTCGAAACCGCGCCGCAAATGTTTCTGCACGCGCCGGTGATCGTTGATTTCAGCCATTTGCTGCACACACCGGATGTCGAAACGGTACGGCAGTTGGTCGCGGCATTGCGCGAAACCGGCGTGCTGCCGGTCGGACTTTCCTACGGCACGACCGAGAACGAAGCGCTGGCGCGTGCGCTGGATCTGCCGCTGTTCGCCAAATTCCGCGCGTCGTACGAACGCAGCGGTGCGAGCGCGCCGGAACCGATTCAGGAACCTGCGCGTGTTGCTGTTGCGGAAACAGCACCCGTCGCAGCGCGCGCACAGCCCGCGCCGCCTGCAGGTGCGACGGCAGCCGCGAATATCGGCATGCTGCATACCAAACCGGTGCGCTCCGGCCAGCAGGTGTATGCACGCGGCCGCGACCTGATTCTCACCGCCGCCGTCGGTAACGGTGCGGAAGCGATTGCCGATGGTTCGATCCACATTTATGGCCGTTTAAGCGGCCGTGCGCTGGCCGGTGCGCAAGGCGATATTTCCGCGCGCATTTTCTGTCACGAATTCCATGCCGAGCTGGTGTCCATCGCCGGCCAATATCGGGTGTTCGAAACCATTCCCGATGATTTGCGCGGCAAGCCGGTGCAGGTCTGGCTGGAGGGCGAGAAACTGCTGCTGGCAAAACTCGGCTGATGCAAACCGCGATGCGATTGTCATATCAAGAATCCGGCGTTTCAAACGCTGGCTAAGTCAAACAAGAATGGAGAAAAAAATTGACTGAAATAATTGTAGTTACCTCCGGCAAAGGTGGCGTCGGCAAGACCACCAGCAGCGCGAGCATTGCGGTCGGCCTGGCCAAACACGGCAAGAAAGTCGCGGTCATCGATTTCGACGTCGGCCTGCGCAACCTCGATCTGATCATGGGCTGCGAACGTCGCGTGGTGTACGACTTCGTCAACGTCATCCACGGCGAATGCACACTCAAGCAGGCGCTGATCAAGGACAAACGTTACGAAACATTGTTCGTGCTCGCGGCCTCACAAACGCGCGACAAGGATGCCTTGACCAAGGAAGGCGTCGAACGTGTGCTCGAGGAGTTCAAGACCGAAGCGTTCGACTTCGTCGTCTGCGATTCGCCGGCCGGCATCGAGAAAGGCGCATTCCTCGCCATGTATTTTGCCGATCGCGCGATCGTCGTGGTGAATCCGGAAGTCTCTTCGGTGCGCGATTCAGATCGCATCCTCGGCCTGCTTTCGAGCAAGACGCGCCGCGCCGAACTCGGCGAGGGAAAAGTGCAGGAACATCTGCTGCTGACCCGCTACAACCCGGCCCGCGTGCAGAACGGCGACATGATGAGCCTGGCCGACGTGCAGGAAATTCTCGGCATCAATGTGCTCGGCGTGATTCCGGAATCCGAAGGTGTACTCGCAGCTTCCAACTCTGGCGTACCGGTGATTCTGGATGAAGGCTCGAACGCCGGCCTCGCCTACGAAGACGCCGTTGCGCGCCTGCTCGGTCAGGAGCGGCCGATGCGTTTCATGGATGCGCCCAAGAAGGGCCTCATGTCGCGACTATTCGGAGGCTGAGCATGGGTATTTTCGATTTTTTACGCGCACGTCCGAAGAACACCGCGTCGGTCGCAAAAGAACGTTTGCGCATCATCGTCGCGCAAGAACGCGGTGCGCGTGGCGCACCGGATTACCTGCCGCTGCTGCGTCGCGAAATTCTCGAGGTGATCAAGAAATACGTCAACGTCGATCCCGATGCAGTGCTGATCAATGTCGAGCGCGATGGCGATCACGAGGTGCTGGAACTGTCGGTCGCGCTGCCGGAAAAAGGCCACGAGATCACGCCACCACCTGCGTCGAATAGCTGAGCCGAGCTTGCACGCTCGGCGATAAAGATCGGTCCATGTCGATAGTTCAACGCAAAAATTCGACGTCGGTGCTGCGTGATTCGTCGTTGCTCGCCGCGACCGAAACAATACATTCTGCGCCAGCGGAAAACCCGGTATTGTTGCTGCGCGAGTTTCCGCTGACCGCAGTCGAATCGTTACTGCATCGCTACGATCTGACACTCGAAATCGTCGCCGACGAAACGCCGATTCCCGGCAGTTATTGGGGCGATCCCGAGGCCGGCGTGATCGGCTCGACGGTGTATGCGCGCAGCGATACGCCGATCCATTCGCTGTTGCACGAAGCCTGTCACCTGATCGTGTTACCGGCTGAGCGTCGCGCGCGCGTGCACACCGATGCCAGCGATTCGCAGGCCGAGGAAGACGCCACGTGTTACCTGCAAATCCTGCTCGCCGAATGTGTGCCGCACGTCGGCAGCGCGCGCCTGATGACCGACATGGATGCATGGGGTTATACCTTCCGGCTCGGCTCGACACGCGCGTGGTTCGAGCGCGATGCCGATGACGCATGTGCCTGGCTGCGGCAACGCGAACTCTTGCCACAGCTCCTCTGCTGACAAAAGACCCACGCAATCGCTGGGGCTCGGCGCTTCGTAAAAGACGCCATGGACAACGTTCAAATCATCCGCTGGTAAGCGACAGCTAAAAACAAAGCATGACCAGCGCAGCGATGTACAACAACGTCGCCAGCGCGATGCCGCGAAACGGAATCGAAAACCAGTAACGCCACGCGAGTGTCATGTAACCTGCCAGCAGCAATATTCCGAGCGATAGCAGAAACGTCGATCGCAGCAGCAGGTCGGCATGGACCTGCGCGAGAAATCCGTAGATCAGACCAAACAATATCGCGCCGAAACTGTGGCTCGCATTGAAGCCGATCCATGCGCGCCAGATCGTGGTCTGGCGGGTCAATACCAGCGTGCTTGCCTGCATCTGCACGATCAGGTTTGCATCGCGCGGATGCAGGCGCGTGCCGACGAACGTGTAGACAAGATGCACGATGCCGAGCAGCAGGATGATCGCGGCACTCGCGGTGATCAGCAATGAAGCAGTCAGTTGATTCGTCATGTCTGGTTCCGGTTGAGAGGGTTCAAACAACGTCGTCGACGATGCAGCGCTCGGCGTCGAGCCAGTGTTGCACCGCCGGCGGTAATGGCGCGGCAATGAATTCCAGCCCCATCTGTGCATACGATTCCACATTGCTGACCAGGCCGTTGCGGCCGACTACGGCGCCCTTGGTCAGGCCCGCAGCGCACAAACTGCCGTCCTCGCGCAGGAATTCGAAACGCATGTAATTCCAGTGGTCGTCGGCGGCGATGATGGCGAAGCGCAATCGATAAGACTGAAACGGTTGCAGGCCGCGCCGATAGGTGATCACCGCGCCGCCGAGCATCGGTCGCCAGCGCAACCGCAACATCGTGCGGGCGAATCCGCTGCGCACGAAATATTCCATCAGCAACAAGTCGACCACGGTCAGGTAGCGACCGTTGTTCATGTGCAGGTTGATGTCCAGATCGTTCGGCAAGACGCGCAGGCGGCGCTCGATCCAGTCGCCGATCTGCAGCTTCGGCAAATACGAGGCGCGCCACATAGTCCAGAGCAATCGCAGGTATAGGTTCATTGGCGTAAGATTAGTTCGCTTCCGAACAATATAGTTCGTTTCCGAACCAATCACAAGATGACCAAGACGACCGACGAAAACTCCCGCACCGCGATTCGATCCTGGCTGGCCGTGGTGCGCGCGTATCACTTGTGCGATGCGGTGATGACGCAGAATCTCGCCGCGATCGGCATGCGCACGCCCGATCACGAGATCCTCGCCAACCTGCTGCGCGATCCGGGCATCAGCCAGCAAGTTCTTGCCCAGCGCTGTTTCACCGCGAAAAGTCATATCAGCAGCCTGGTCGGCCAGCTCGAAAAACGCGGCTGGGTGAAACGCGAACCCGATCCGGCCGATGCGCGCGCACGTCGTTTGCGCCTCACCGCAAAAGGCGAGGCCATGGCGAAAAAAACTGCCGTCGTACAGGCGGCGGTTGTCCGCGCGATGACGGCGATGGACAGCCCGGAAGAACTGCTTGCGGTCGGCGATGCAATGCGCCGAGTCAGCGAAAGGCTTGAGGCGTTGCTGGTTTAGCTTCGGCAGATACAAGGCACCTGTTTCGCACTGGCGAAATGTTGCGCTGTGTTTGCGTAGGACAATCGCGGCGATTAGCCTGCTGCTTCACTCTGCAGGGGAATCCCGTGAAAACTGCCAGCATCTCGCTCGCCATCGTCCTGGCGCTGTGTGGCGCGCCATGCGCCATCGCCGCGGACAATAACGACAACACCGCCGCACCGCCCGCAACTGCTGCGGGTGCCGATGCCTTTGTCGCCGCGCTCAACAAGCAATACAAGGCCGATTATCCCGAGGCCACCGCAGCGCAGTGGATCGCCGAAACCTATATCAACGGCGATACGCAACTGCTGGTATCGCGCAGCAACGAACGCAGCCTCAGCAAGCTGTCGGCGGATGTCGAAAAATCCAAAATCTATACCCGCGTGCCGGGCATCAGCGCGGCGAGCAAACGCAGCATCGAGCTGCTGAAACTCTCAACCGCGATGCCCGCGCCGAAGGATCCGGCCAAGCTCAAGGAGCTCACCGAAATCGCATCACGGCTCGACGGCGAATACGGCGCGGGGAAATTCTGCAGCGACGAAAAAGATCCGGCGACCTGCCGCAATCTCGATGACCTGTCGAAGGTGCTCGCCAACAATCGCGATTGGGATGCC
>Ga0209724_1004582_pt1 | contig 10820 bp, 13 predicted proteins | sample grotaG_FD_184143 | JGI IMG/M metagenome (GOLD analysis project Ga0209724, IMG submission 184143) | Glacier valley bacterial and archeal communities from Borup Fiord, Nunavut, Canada, to study Microbial Dark Matter (Phase II) -... | ecosystem: Environmental > Aquatic > Freshwater > Ice > Glacier ... | reverse complement strand
CTCTGGCCAACTGAGCTAATTCGGCAAGTGGGTAAGCTAACTACATCGCACCGCTACGACTATTTACCCTTGCTGCCTTCCGGCCCTGGGGGGGTTCAACAGGAACTGATCGTGTAGCACTTACCCGCCGCAAAAGTAGAAAAAAAAGCTCTTGTACCAAATAAAAAAAAAGTTTTATCGCACTTTTTTGTGAAATAATATGCAAGATGTTTATTGTAAGTAGTTTGTGGTTCAAAACTAATTTTCGCCCTTTGTTTTTCGTTGAATCTATTAACGAAAATGAGGGATATTTGTTATATGTTTGTATCAAAATCAATGAAAGCTATGGAAGAACAAAGTAATTCAGTTACACCTATGGCCATGAGCAATGGTCTTTACATGGGTTTGGCCCTGATTTTAAATTCTGTTGTATTCTATGTGGTGGGTTCACCATTCGCTCCGGCCAGTGCCTATATTTCGTATGCAATCATTATTGCAGGCATTGCATGGTCCATGAAAACCTACAAGGAAAACAATTTGGAGGCGGGAGTAACGTACGGGCGGGCCCTTGGACTTGGAACCCTGCAGGCGTTGTTTAGCTCTATTATCCTGGGTTTTTTCACCTTTGTTCTTTTTAAGCTTGTCGATACAACCCTTATTGATAAATTTATGTCCTTCTTTGAGGCGCAGCTTGTGCGTGGCGGAACAGCTGAAGCACAGGTTGATACGCTTGTTGCGATGTACCGGAAAATTATGACTCCCCTCGTATATGCTTTTATTCAGATATTTTCAGTTACATTTTATGGGTTTTTATTTTCTTTAATCCTTGCAATTTTCTTTAAAAAGACATCGACTAATCCCTTTCACGGGGTTGAGTAGTGGTTGATGCCTAAAAATATACAGATGGACATATCAGTAATTATCCCCCTCTTTAACGAAGTTGAATCGTTACCCGAATTACATCAATGGATTTCGAAAGTCATGGCTGCAAATGGTTACACCTACGAGATCATCCTGATCGACGATGGAAGTAACGACGGTTCGTGGCAATGGATAGAAAAAGCTTCTGCAGAAGATTTGCATTTAAAGGGTGTTCATTTTCGAAGAAATTATGGCAAATCTGCCGCGCTTCATATCGGTTTTGAGGAAGCACAGGGAGATGTGGTTATCACAATGGATGCTGATCTTCAGGATAGCCCGGACGAAATACCGGGTCTTTTTGCGATGGTAAAAGAACAGGATTTTGATCTGGTTTCGGGCTGGAAAAAGAAACGTTTCGACCCGCTTTCCAAAACAATACCGAGTAAACTTTACAATTCCACGGCCAGTTTTGTAACCGGAATCAAGCTGCACGATTTTAATTGCGGATTGAAAGCCTACAAACTTGAAGTGGTTAAAAGCATTGAAGTGTATGGAGAGATGCACCGTTATATCCCCTACATGGCCAAACAAGCCGGTTTTGGGAAGATTGGTGAGCGCGAAGTGCAACATCAGGCCCGGAAATATGGTGTCACCAAATTTGGCCTGAGTCGCTTTGTATTCGGGTACCTCGATCTGATGTCGATATCGTTTATCTCGCGCTTTGGAAAACGCCCCATGCACCTTTTTGGTACATTGGGTTCGTTGATGTTCTTCTTGGGATTTATCGCCATAGCAGGTTTGGGAGTACATAAACTGTATAACCTGTGGAACGGAATTCTGATTGAGCGGATTACTCAGAGTTCTTATTTCTACCTGTCGCTCACTTCGATGGTTTTGGGAACGCAATTATTCCTTGCCGGATTTCTGGGCGAACTTGTTTCGCGCAGCTCCGCCGAACGCAACACCTATCTGGTCGACAAGCGGGTAAATCTTTAAAATAGCGGCTGGCCACTCGCTGCTGGCCACTCGCTTCTGGCAATTGGCTTACCTTAGTCAATTGCTAAAAGCTTTTTCCCAACTAGTAGCAAGCAGCCAGTAGCAAGCAGCTGTTCATATATGGGTTAGTTATTTTTAAACCAGCACCATTGCCCGGTGCACCTTTATTTTTTCCCTGCAATAACCGTACTCATCGATTCGGGTGTCAGGTATTTTCTGGCAAGTTCCCTGATCTCGACTGGTGTTGTTGTTTTAATTGTACTGATCAACCTGTTGTAATAACCAAAATCCAAATTGGTTTCCATGAGTGAGGCAAATGTCTGTGCCCGCGCGAAAGGTCCGTCAAAATCTTCAAGAATTCTTCCAAGCATGTAGTTCTGAATCGGAATCAACTCCTCTTCCGTGATTAATTCCACGCTAAGCTTTTCAATTTCGCGAAAGATTTCATGTACTGTTTCCGCTGTTTTATCGGTCTTTACTTCAGCAAATACAAGAAGAATTCCGTTGTGCAGAAATGAAATTGGTGAAGCCTGTATCGAATAGGTATATCCTTTGTCCTCACGTATATTCGACATCAGTCGCGATCCGAAATAGCCACCCAAGATGGTACACAGCAATTTAATTCCGGGGAAATCGGGATGGTTTTGTGTTGGGAAAAGCTTGCCAATGGCAACGGCATTTTGATTTGCTCCCTCTTTTTCGATAAACATCGATTTTTCGGCAACCGGTAACCGATAGTTATTTGTGCGTTCTGCCGGATCTGAACTTCCCCATGTTGAGCTGAAATTAGCTTCGATCAACCGAATGACATCCGCATCAATAAATCCGGAAGCCGTAATTGCCATACGATCGGGAAGGTAATACTTGTTGAAATGCGATTTAACACCTTCGAGCGAAATTGTGTCGTAAAAATCAGGTGATGCGACAGGAGAATAGGGATGTCCTTCACCAAATAAATTACGCAAAAAGTTTTTTTGGGCGATTAAACCCACTCTTCCGGAGTCAACAATTGCCCGCTGTTTTCTTTTTGCTCGTAATATTTCGAACTCCTCCACTGGAAATGAAGACTCGCGAATGATTTCCGAAACAATCGGGAGCAGGTGGGGAAGGTATTTCTTTAGCGAAAGAAGGCTAATGTAATTGTTGTCGTACGAGGATGCGGATGAAAACTGAGCGCCGTAAAAGTCGAATGTATTGGCAATTTCGGAAGCTTTGTGATTGGTCGTTCCCTCCTGGAGCATTGAAGCTGCCATTGTACTGTCCAATCTCGAATTGCCATACCAGCTGCCCGCTTTAAAGGAAAAATCGATTTTAACGACCTCCTGGTCGCCACTGTTCATCGTGAACAATTCGACGCCATTGTCGAGGAGATGACGGTTTGGTTCAATGTATTCTACACGGTCCACACCAAATACTTCAGGTGGGATATTTCTTTTAAAAGCCATTAACTACTTTTTTAATGATAAATAATTCAATGTATTGCAGTTCCCGACACGCAGAATGTTGTCGGCAACTTTGCGAATATCTTCCGGCGTTACATTCCGGTAATGCGCAGCCTGTTCGTTTATGAGACCAGCATCGCCAAGAATTTCGTAAGCCGCAAGTTGCATTGCTTTTTCCAAATATCCGATTTCGTTGAAAACCTGTTCTGCTTCAACTTTGTTTTGAACCTTTTCCAACTCATGCGGAGTAATCAGTGAATCAGCAGTTAAACGGACCTCTTCGATCATTGCTTTCTTTGCAAATTCAAAATCAACTCCTTCGTTAATCTTACCGGTTGCAACAAATAATCCAGGTTCACTTTCACCGCTTAAAAAGACATCCGCTTCGGAAAATAGTTTTTGCCCTTTCACCAGTCTTTCTTCCACACGCGAAGAATTTCCTCCAGATAAAATATCCGAAAGGAGATCTGCCGCGTAGAAATCTTCATGAAGCCGTGAACTCATGTGCCAGGCGACGTAAAAGGTGTCCACAGGCACTTCGCGATGCACCGTAATCTCACGATCGGCTGTTTGCAAAGGTTCCGGAAGGATAATGTTGTTCGTTATTTCTCTTCTTGGAATATCTTTAAACCATTTTTCTGCCAGCTTAAAAGCATGATCTGATTCGATATTACCCGTAATTACCAGCACTGCATTGTTAGGCGCATAGTGATGAAAGAAGAAATCTTTCACCTCTTCCATGGTTGCCCTTTCGATATGCTCAGGGATTAATCCGATTGTCGGCCAGCGGTAAGGGTGGACTTTATACGAAAGATCGCGCAGTAAATGCCAGGTATCGCCATAGGGTTTATTAAGATTCCGTTGCCGAAACTCTTCAATTACAACTTTTCGTTGCACTTCAAGTCCCTTTTTAGTGAATTTCGGTCCCAGCATCCGGTCCGATTCAAGCCACAAAGCCGTTTCTATATTGTTGGCCGGAATTGTGATGTAATAATTTGTGATATCGTTCGTGGTGAAAGCATTGTTAGTACCACCGGCGTTTTGTATCGGCGTGTCGAAATCGGGAACATGCTGTGAACCCACGAAGGTGAGGTGCTCGAAAAGATGAGCAAAACCGGTCCTGTCAATATCTTCGTGCTTTGCGCCTACATTGTAACAAACATTAACAGCCACAAATGGAGTGGAGATGTCTGTATGGACAATTACACGCAATCCATTTGCAAGTGTTGTTTTTTCAAATTGAATCATTCGTTGTCGAATTGGTATAACGATTTATTTTGTAGTATTTTAAGTGCTGTATGGTATTCTTTAAGGAGGTCTTCCATGATTTCGGAAACGGGGAGAACTTTGTCGATCAGCGAAGCTACCTGGCCGATCTCCAGCTCTCCTTCATCGAGTTCACCTTCAAACATTCCTTTTTTCGCACGACCTTTACCCAGGAGATTCTGCAGCTCTACCTTCGAAGCGCAATTGTTTTCTGCGTTCCGAATTAAATCGAAGAACTTATTTCGAAGTAACCTCACTGGCATTAAGCTCTTAATTGATAATAAGGTATCTCCTTCTTTTGAATTAACCACATAATTTTTGAAGTTCTCATGCGCTGACGATTCGTTTGAAACAGCGAATCGCGAACCAATCTGGACGCCATCAGCGCCTAATATCATCGTGGCAAGCATGGCATTCCCGGTTGCAATTCCACCGGCAGCGATTAGTGGGAGAGTTGTTGCCTTGCGGACCGAAGGAATCAAAGTTAAAGTAGTGGTTTCATCACGTCCATTATGTCCCCCGGCTTCGAAACCTTCAGCAACAACGGCATCAACACCTGCCTCTTCGCTTTTTGCCGCAAACGCAGCCGATGATACAACATGAGCAACGATAATTCCTTGATCATGAAGCAGAGAAGTCAATTTTTTTGGTGATCCGGCCGAAGTGAAAACTATTTTTATTTTTTCTTTGATAATGATATCAATAAGATGTTCTATCTCGGGATAAAACAATGGAATATTCACCCCGAATGGATTATTTGTAGCAAGTTTTGCTTTCCGGATATGCTCTTCAAAGACATCAGGGTGCATCGAGCCTGCGCCGATCAGTCCCAAACCACCGCAATTGCTTACTGCGGAGGCAAGTCGCCATCCGGAACACCAGACCATTCCCCCCTGAACAACCGGATATTTAATTCCAAATAATTTGCAAATTCTGTTTTCAGACATACATTCTGATTTAATCGTCAAAGATACGTATAAACATTTCAGATCGGCCAAGTATTAAGACTTCAAAGATTCTTTTATATCAGCAACTTATTTATAGTTTTATGTGTTTTTAATTGTTGTATAACCAAAACTTTAAGTGATGAATGACGATAACACGAAAAATGGGAGCAATCCTGGAAATAAAGCCTCTGATAAGGCAGACGAATTGATTGAAAAGGGAAAAGATCTTGCTGATAAAGCTGAGGACTTTTTTTCTGATAAAGTCAATGAATTGAAAAACAGCAATATTTTTGGAAGAATATCGGATGTGTTTGGAAAGGTTGAGGAGATAATGGAAAAGAAATCCGAGGAATTTCACAGTGGTGAAATGGGAGCAAAATTCGAAACATTCAAAGATAAGGCAAGTGATCAGGCCAATGAATTATTGAAGAAAGCCAAAGAGGCTGGCCAGAAAATTGGTGATCAGGTTGACGATACAATTGATTCCTTCAAAGGGAAAAAAGGTCCGGCAGGCAATCAAAATGGAGGGGGAATTTAATAGGAAGCTTATGAGAAGAATATTGTTGGGCTGATTCCGTAAAGCAATGTTTCTATGGTTTAATCCCTCTTGTCATTTTTATTTTAGTAATACTTCGGTGGGAATGTATAATACGAAGTACCTGGATTTCCGAGTCTGTAATGCGATAAACGATAAGGTGAGATTCGAGAATGATCCATCTGTACATTTTAGATTTTGTAGTGAGGTGTTTGCATTCTGAAAAGAAAGGCCAGTTGTAAGATAATCCATCTACAAGCTTCCAAATCTCGTTTTCATAAAGGCTGGCTTGTCTTATACCAAAGGTCTCTGCACCAAAATTATAGATTTGATCGAGATCATTGTTGAATTCCAGAGAAACCTTTATAGGGAGCTTTTTGGTTTCCTCCATTCCTGTAATATTTTTTTAGATTCGTCGATTGTAAAGAAAGGGCCTTTTTGGGCTTCTTTTATACCTGCCTTAAACTCATCCACGGTTAAAGGTTCACCTGGTATTGCCCATTTGTCTATTTCTTTGATTTTTAAGGTCTTTGTTTTCATTTGTGAAATGTTCTCTTTGTTAAGAATCTCCCAGATCAAAAAGTCTGTCTCGATTCATCATTGCAAATACAAAAATATGTAATTCTATTGATATAAATAACCAAAAAAACCTGTCAAACATTGTCTGACAGGTTTTTTAATATTATTTAAACGGGAATACCCGATTAATTACTAGTGATCAACAGAGTACATGTACTGAACCAGGTCAACAACTTTGTTTGAATAACCCCATTCGTTGTCGTACCAAGATACAACTTTTACGAAATTGTCATTCAATCCAATACCAGCGCCTGCATCAAAAATTGATGTGCGTGAGTCGGTAAGGAAATCAGTTGATACAACCTGGTCTTCGGTGTATCCAAGAATACCTTTTAATTCACCTTCTGAAGCGGCTTTCATTGCTGCGCAGATTGCTTTGTAAGGAGCTGCTTTTTCCAAACGGCATGTAAGGTCAACAACTGAAACGTCGGGGGTAGGTACGCGGAAAGACATACCAGTCAATTTGCCGTTCAATTCAGGAATAACTTTACCAACAGCTTTTGCTGCACCGGTTGATGAAGGGATAATATTTTGACCAGCACCACGGCCACCACGCCAGTCTTTCATTGAAGGACCGTCAACTGTTTTTTGAGTTGCAGTTGTAGCGTGAATTGTTGTCATCAAACCTTCGATAACTCCAAAATTGTCGTGAAGTACCTTTACAATAGGAGCAAGGCAGTTGGTAGTACAAGAGGCATTTGACACAAAGTTCATGTCGGCAGTGTACTTCTTATTATTAACACCCATTACAAACATAGGCGTATCGTCTTTTGATGGTGCAGACATAATAACTTTCTTCGCACCTGCGTCGAGATGTGCCTGACATTTAGCCTTATCAAGGAAAAGACCAGTTGATTCAACAACATATTCAGCTCCAACTTCACCCCATTTAAGGTCAGCGGGATTTCTTTCTGCAGTAACGCGGATTTTCTTGCCGTTTACTACCAATGCACCGTTTTCAACAGAAACTGTTCCGGAGAAACGACCATGAGTTGAATCGTATTTCAACATGTAAGCCATGTAATCAACATCAATAAGGTCGTTGATTCCAACAATTTCTACATCATTTCTGTCAACAGCAGCTCTGAAAACAAGTCGGCCGATGCGACCGAAACCATTAATACCAATTTTAACTTTAGACATAATTTATTCGTTTTGAGAATTATAGAATGAATTGAACCTTCTTTAAATTTCACCGCAAAAGTAACAATTTTAATTTTAACTTGTCAAATAAATAACAGGTAAATCAGTGGTTCTTTACAAATTGATAACTTAGCGCCGGATTGTGACGATTCGAATGTTTACCGCTTAATCCAGGTTGAATTCGTTTTGGCCTTTGGCGGTTTGAAACCACATTTGCAGGTAGTGCACCTGACAAGTAATAGTGCCGCCATTAATATTATAGGAATGATCAGTTTTGTTTTCATTTCACAAATATAATAAAGGTTTCATTATTTCAATTTGTTAAACCATTTCAGGAAATTGGTTTTCTATCTTTGTACCATCAAAAAAACTGAATTTATGATTGAGCAATTATTGTCGCACCGGACAATACGAAAATATAAGAATGCTATTGTTGAGGAGGATACGATCCGGAAAATACTCAATGCCGGATGCAGAGCTTCAACTACCGGCAACATGCAGTTGTACAGTATTGTAATTACGCGCGAAGAAGCAGGAAAAAAAGCTTTGGCTTCCTGCCATTTTAATCAGCCCATGGTGGTAAATGCTCCTTTGGTACTTACTTTTTGTGCTGATTTTAATCGTTTTAATAAATGGTGCAAGCTCAGTAACGCTGAACCGGGCTATGATAATTTTCTTTCATTCGTTACAGCCGCGATTGACGCTCTACTTGTAGCCCAGAATGTTACAATAGCTGCTGAAAGTGAAGGGCTTGGTGTGTGTTACCTGGGCACGACAACCTATCTGGCAGCTAAGATCATTGATATTCTTAAACTTCCGAAAGGTGTTGTTCCTGTTACTACTTTAACAATCGGTTGGCCCGATGAAAATCCTGAGCAAGTTGACCGGTTACCATTGGATGCCATTGTGCATCAGGAAACATACCTTGATTATACGGATGATCAAATCCTTAATGCATATTACGAAAAAGAGAAACGAACTGACAGCCGGCAATTTGTGGCTGAGAATAATAAAGAAACACTGGCGCAGGTATTTACGGATATCCGGTATACGAAAAACGACAATATTACATTTTCGAATATGTTGCTTGGCGTTTTAAAGGAGCAAGGATTTATGAATCAGTAAATGTTTGGAAACCATTATAGAGGTGGAGCAATATTTTAAATGATGAGCAAGAAAATAAAATATGAAATTGCCCCTGAATTTGGGGAATTAGAAACATGGATCAGTCAATTACCTGAGGGATTTTCACGTTCTGGCGAAACAATTTTTAAGTCACGAAATGAGGTAAAGGTTTTCACGGTTGGGAATTACCAACTGAATGTCAAAGCATTTAAAATTCCTAATCTTATCAACCGGTTTGCATATGTTTATTTCCGTGGTTCGAAAGCCGCACGATCATACCGTTATGCAAGGAAATTTCTTACGCTTGGTATAGCTACGCCGATGGCGATTGGATATGTCGATTGTATTGAAAATGGTTTGCTTCGTGAGAGTTACTATATTTCAATTCATTACAAGAATGAATTCACGCTTCGTGAAGTTTTGAATTATCAGGTTGCCGATCACGATGGAATTCTGCGTCAATGGGTAAGGTTTACCTACGAAAATCTACATCTGAATAACATTTTCCATCTCGATTATTCTCCCGGAAATACGTTGATTTGCCGTAAAGACAATGAATACGATTTTCAGATTGTTGACCTTAACAGAATGCGTTTCGGTCCTATTGATTTCGAACGAGGGCTGTGCAATTTCCGTCAGCTCGATACCGATCGGCAAACACTTGAGTTGCTTGCTGCTGAATATGCCTCACTGTGTCATAAAGATGCGGGTAAGGCAATGAAGATCCTTATTGACTTTGACCGGAAAAACAAGGAAAGCAGAAGCCGGCACGGAAAAATTAAAAAGCTGATTAGGTCAGTTTTCAGATTCGGTCGCGTTGCTTGATGATTTTTTTCAGATAGTATAAAATTGGATTTTTATATTTAAGATTTTTCCATGGTCTGCTGCTGTGTGGTTTATGAACCACCGGTAAGCTTTTAACCACATAATTACTGAAACCTAACTGCCGCGATTTCCGTGAGATAAATACATCGAACCAATCCATATTTTGCGGCAATTCATTGAAATCGAATTTCTCGAGCATCCTTAAAGAAAGTACTGTACAACAAAAACTTACGCTCTTAGCTGACGCAAATATTGTCGGTTTGTCAATTGCTGTGGCAAATGCGTAAGGAAAATTAATTTCTCCGGCAGTATCGACTGTTACCGCTCCCACCAATCCTGCATCATTCAGTTCTTCTGCCAGTTTATTAAGTTCGAGTATCGTTTCATGCCTCGCAAATACATCCGATTCAACAATTGCAAGATGAGCACCATTTTCAATGGCAAGTTTTTGTGCAAGTATCAGTGTTGTCCTGTAATTGGGCGAAGATTTCTTCGTGTGTTTTTCAAGACCGATCACTTTATAACCGTACCGTGCGGAATTTTCTTCAAGCCAACGCCGGGTTTCTTTCGAACTGAAATCATCAAAAATGTAATAGGGAATATCCTGACTGACTGCTCTTAAGGAGCTAATCATTTCGCGTGTTGTTTTTAGCGAATCTTTGACAGGAGTTATGAGGATTGGATTTTTCACAAATGAAATAAAAAGTAGTAAATCAATTATTTACGGATATTAATGTTGAGTAGATGCTTTCTTCACCTTTACTCTGAGCAAGTTGAATTTGAGCAGCGTTTTGAATACATCCTGTGGCTTTACCATTTCCATACACTTGGGTGTTTGAAAAATGCAAGGTTTGTTTCCGTATACAGAACACGGACGACATTTGAGCGAACTTGCAGGTGTCTGTATGTGATAATCCAATGGTTGTCCGATGGCAAAAAATCCAAATGCCGGGTGCGTTCCTCCCCAGATTGATACTGTTGGAATACCTGACAGAGCGGCAAGGTGCATGTTCGAAGAATCCATCGAAATCATTAAGTCAAGCATTCTGATCAAAGCCAGCTCTTCCGAAAGTGCGAGTTCTCCGGCTACAAGATGGATATTCGGGCTATATTGCTGAAAAT
>Ga0209724_1004578_pt1 | contig 10831 bp, 4 predicted proteins | sample grotaG_FD_184143 | JGI IMG/M metagenome (GOLD analysis project Ga0209724, IMG submission 184143) | Glacier valley bacterial and archeal communities from Borup Fiord, Nunavut, Canada, to study Microbial Dark Matter (Phase II) -... | ecosystem: Environmental > Aquatic > Freshwater > Ice > Glacier ... | reverse complement strand
CATATTTCCCCTGATTACCCTGAAAGTTAAAATTGAATTCAAAGTTCTTATAACTAAATCCTCCTCCCAGGGAATAAGTAATTGGAGGGTAAGACGATCCTTCGATCGGATAACGATCCAGAATCGATATCTTGCCGTCTGCATAATAGTCCAGAAATTTATAATCTCCTACATTTAAACTACCTACAGGGATTGGCGCTGAGCTCGTATGAATGTCGTCTATCGAAGTAAAATAACCTGAGCCGATCAGTTGAGCTCCTGTAATCTGGGCTCCAAGCGGTTTTCCCTGCTCTTTAGCATATTCCGGTGCATATTTTGGATCATCCTTATATTCTATCCGGTTTTCATTAAAACCAAAAATACCTTTAAGGTAAAAACTAATGTCAGTTGTTAATGTTTTCTTGTACTCAATATCGAGATCAAATCCATGTTTCTTCATTGATCCAAGGTTTTGATCTTTAAAACCGTTTCCTACCATCATTGGAATTCGTGGCTGAAGTAACATATTTGTACGATATTCATCGAAGAAGTCGATGTTAATCGTAAGATCGTTTTTCAGAAAACCAATCTCCAGTCCTATATCTTTTTTACGTGCTTCTTCCCACTGTGCAACAGAATTTGCAGCAGGATCTTCTTTGATATATCCGCGGGGATCGGTATAATAATTACTCATAAATAACCAGCGTGCGGAAGCATTATCACTTCCTACTTTTCCATCGGAATAACGTACTTTCAATTTACTGATAAATGGAACCGCTTGTTTAAAGAATTGCTCTTCCGATATTACCCATCCAAATGCTCCCGAAGGGAAAAATCCGAATTTCTTTCCCGGTGCAAAGCGTTCCGATCCGGTGTATCCGATATTTACCTCTATTAAATATTTATGGGAATAGTCGTATGTTACTCTTCCAACAAGGGCTTCGTTCTTAAAAGCAAATTGCGTCTCATACTCCTTCTTCTGACGATTAAATAATGCAAGGGCTGTGAAGCTGTGATTGCCAAATTTGGCATCATAATTCAGTGAACCTTCATAATACAGATCGCGATAATAGCCACTTTCGAGTCCGCCTACATTGATGTCGAGCGGAACCAAATCCCAAGTATAATATCCTGACTGGCCATTTCGATACCATGGATTTACACCAGGCTTGCCCACATCTGCCCAATTAATTTTATATTCGGGGAACTCTTGTGCACCGTTGTCTGAATACAAGGTTCTTGTGTTGTAGTAGGTACTAAACGCCACTTTCCCTTTAAAGGATAATCCTTTGATAATAAAATCAAGTTTCTGATCCAATACCATATCTGTAAACAATTTGGAACTCAGGTATTTATTAAAGTTACCCCTTGCGAGATAGGTGTAAGGGTTTGTCGTAAACCCATTTTGCTTTAATGCGAGGCGTCTCCCGGTGGCATTCGGATAGTCAAGGTCCGGTATGCCGTTTACTTTGTCTGAGAGCAACCACTCCGGATAAAATGGGGGAAAAGAGGCTGGCGTTGTGGCATATATGCTACGCCATGGTGATTCTTTGGGTTGATTTTTAATACCCGTTTCTCCGCCAATATTAAATGAAAGCGTGGTTGTTTCTGTTAAATTAAAATCAAGATTGGTCCGATAGTTAAAGCGGTCATATTTGTAACGTGTATCCTGATAGCCATTTTTATATCCAACAAAAAATGTGTTTTCGTTATAGTACCCCAATGTTCCGAAATACTTTACAAATTTGGTGCCTCCTGAGATATTAAAATTGGCATCGATTGTTGGAGAAAAAGGCAAAGTCATCTCTTCGAACCAGTCGACATTTGGATATTGCAAAGCTTTTAATGGCGACGATGGATTTTTATATTCGTTTAAAACGCTTTGCGGAATTAATTTATCAAATTGTCCGCCGTTCATTAAACCCATATTCAATCCAGACATTGTTGTGTAGGAATCAATGAATTGAGGAATACGGGTCGCTTTCTGCATACCATAGGCTGCAGAGAAACTCATAACCGGAGCTCCAACTTTTCCCCGTTTCGTTGTTACAATAATAACTCCGTTTGCCCCTTTGGCTCCGAATACCGCCGTTGCGCTGGCATCCTTTAAAACTGAAACGGAGGCGATTTCATTCGGATCTAAACCGTTAAAGTCTCTTTCGACCCCGTCAACAAGTACCAATGGCTGAGATCCATTCCAGCTCGACACGCCACGGATTATAATTTCCGAATTATTTGATCCCGGCTCACCCGCCTGTTGCATGGTTAAAACTCCTGACATCTTACCCGCCAAAGCATTTGTGACATTTGAACTTCCGGCGCGCATGAGCGATTCGCTACCAATTTGCGATACGGCACCAACTACACTCTCTTTTTTTTGAGTGCCATATCCGACAACAACAACTTCGTCAATTCCTACGGCTGTTTCTACAAGTGTCATATTGTAAACGTTAGTGTTGCCTATCGTGATCTCTTTGGATTGCATCCCCACGAAGCTAATAACCAACACTTTAGATGTAGTAGGAACCGAAAGTGAATATTTTCCTTCATAATCTGTAGTAATCCCGATATTTGTTCCTTTCACAATAACTGTTGCTCCAGGTATTGGAACACCTTTATCGTCCCGTACAGTTCCTGAAACCTCCTTCTTTTGCTCTGTATCTCCAGTTATTGGTAGAACACTAAAAACAGGAGCAATCTCCTTAGCCTCCTCTTTAATAATAATTGCTTTGTGAACAATTTCATACGTTAACCCGGTTCCGGCCAGGCAAAAATCAAGCACTTCCTGGGCAGTTGCATTTTTCATGTCAATATCTAACCCTTTTACAGACTGAACCTCTTCGTTCGAATAGAAAAAGTTAAATTCCGTCTGCTTTTTCATATCCCATATCACTTGCTCAAGATTAGCCTTGTCAAAATGAAGATTCATCTTGACAGACTGTGAGTAAGAGAGATTGGTTCCGGCGCTAACCTGCAACACGGAGGCCATGATAATAATCCAAACTGCTTTCATAATCATAAGACACTTAGAAAGCGCCCTCATTAAATGAGAGTGCTTTGCAAATTTTTTTTTCATAAATTTGTCGTTTAGTTTACACACTAAAATTTCCTGCAATTGCAGGGTTGTCAGGCAGGAGATGTTGCAAGCATTTCCTGCTTTTTTTAATTCCTCTCGCTAAATTGAATTGTTTTGTTCTTGATCTCAATATTAATTTTACCGGTAGACTTGATAATATCAAGCAATTGATTGATATTATCATATCTGTTCAAATTTCCGCTAAAACGCAAATTTTTGACCGATGCATTCGCATAAAAAACATTGGCATTATACCACCTGGTTAATGTGGTCATGATTTCTTCAAGACGGGTATCGTAAAAAATAAAATTTCCGTCCTTCCACGCAGTATAGAGTTTCACATCCACCTTTTTAATCTCAGTCAGACCGCTTTTTAAATCAAAAATAGCTTGCTCTTCCGGCACCAATAACCGGCTTCCGTTTTTGATGTGCGAATTGAGCTTTACGCTGCCTTCAACAAGGGTCGTTATGATTTTTTCAGTATTCTCATAGGCACTAAGATTAAATGATGTTCCTAAAACTTCAATATTTATAGCCGTGGTTTTTACAATAAAAGGCCTTCCTGCATCCTTTTTTACTTCAAAATAAGCTTCACCTGATAACTCAACTTCCCTATTTTTACCGGAAAATTTTACGGGATATTTAAACGAACTCATAGCATTTAAAAACACCCGCGTACCATCAGCCAAAACAAGGTTATATTCTCCGCCTCTTGGAATATTTAATGTATTATAAAAAGGCTGAACCGCTTCCTCATTCGACGAATTTGAATAGTTCAATATACCGTCACTTTTTTCAATTAATGTTCCATCCTTTTCTCTGATGGACAAATTGCTGATTGAATCAAGCAGTACAGACTTACCGTCATTTAAAATTAATACTGCTTTTGTCGATCCTGGATGGATTTTACACCTATGGGCAATAATACGATGCTGATGATTTGACCGCCAACCAGTATAAAAATAAATTCCACTGAAAATCAATAATGGAAGTAATATTGTTGCTGCATATTTCAGGATTGTCATTTGGGAAAAACGGCCTTTTCTCTTTTCGATCACAGGGGAGATCGCTTTCCAACCTGCCTGAACATCAATTTTCTGATATTCAAGATTCCTGGTATTAAAGTTATTTGAATTTTTTATTTGGGAATATAATCTGCGATTATCCGGACATTCATCGACCCATGCCATCAATTTATGCATATCATCGGTATTCAGCTCTTCACCTACTTCCATTGATATCAATCGGGCAATTTCTTCGAAATGTTGAATATCGGACATTTTTTACAGATGGTTAATCTTAGTTGTATTGGTAGAGCACGTAAATACCAATAACGGGTGACAAAACTTTTAATTTTTTTATTAATTAATTGGACTTCGAAGAATACAATAATGTGAAAAGCACAAAAACATTTTCCTTTAGTTCCTCACGCATTGATTTAAAGGCTCTTAATTTTATTGTCTTTACTGTATTGATTGTGATGTTGAGCATTTGGGCAATTTCCAGATTGGTCAGTCCGTCAAGAGACATTTCAATTACCCTTTGACCCTGAGGAGGCAGATTCCTTATTGCCTCATAAATCGTCTGGTAAGTTTCCTCTTCGATCAGTTGATCCCTGAAAAAGACATCGGAACCAAGTTGTTCAAAGTTGATACTATTCCGTTGTTTCTGATCACGTAAATAGTTAAGACTTCTGTTTTTTACGTATTTAAAGAGGTATGATTTGCCAGAAGGAATTGAATGAAAATCCTTTCTTAAATTCCAAAGTGACAGAAAAGCATCCTGAGCAATATCATGAGAAGCATCCGGATCTTTAAGGTATTTGTTGGTAAACAGGCACAATGAAGGGTAGAAGCTTTCAAAAAACTGTTTAAAAGCATCAATGTTCCCTATCTTTATATCAAATATTAATTGGTCCGAATCCATCATTTTTAAGGTAATTTTCTCCATGGCAATTTTATTAAACACCATAAATTAAAAAAGAAAAGACCGGAGGAATGAAAAACAGTATTGATATTAATGAAAAGCAGACATCATGCTTCTCATATTCAACATTATAATTGGTTAGTTCAGATTAAGTTTTCCATCCGATTCTATGATAGCAAACTTGCACACAAATGAGCACAATTGCAAGGGCAGATGTAAAAGAAATGATCACACAATAAAAATATATTTACAGAATGTGTTACCTATCTGTTTTACAGCATTAAAGTAAATAACGTAAAAGACAGGTTTACACTTGAAATATATTTTTACTTCTCCATTCGTATGGATCACGATTCTGGATGTTTTCCATGGATGGGAGTTATTCAAGATTGATCACCGAACCTCGGTTTGGAAGAATGTTTTAGGATATAAAAATTGAAAAGTAATATACTGAAAGCAAAAGGTTTTTATTCAATAATGTGCTTATTTAAAGGGTATTAATCCACAGACTTTTGGATATTAAAATTAATCGACGTTAAAAACAAATATCAGTTATTTATTGAGAAATATTTTTTATTTTTGAACACATTACCAAACTAATTAAGCATCAATCGCATTACAGCACACCAACGATCTCATCAATATATTCTGATAATCTAATTTTAAGGAGGACGGGAAATGATCACAAAAGATGAAGTTTGCAATGTTCATGCAATGACCGAGGAGGCTAAATACAACCTTCTGAAAGAAGTTATTACCGACTACGACCGAAAAGAGAGCAACCTGATTCAGATTTTGCACATGTCACAAGCCATATTTGGCTATGTTCCGGCTGAAGTGCAGCATTTTATCGCTGATCAGATGGAGCTGTCCTTGTCGAAGGTTAACAGCGTATTAACCTTTTATTCCTTTTTCTCAACACAACCAAAAGGCAAATACACCGTATCAATTTGCCTTGGAACCGCCTGTTATGTGCGTGGTGGCAAGGAAGTGCTGAACAAACTAAAATCGGTGCTTGGCATCGATGTCGGTGCCACTACCGATGACAAAATCTTCTCGCTTAGCGTCATGCGCTGCATCGGTGCATGTGGATTAGCGCCTGCAATGACGATTAACAACAAAGTCTATAAGCAGGTGAATCCCAATAAAATTCCGCGGATTCTTGGAATGCTGAAATAGCTACAACGCCCTTTTTATCTTAATTCGTCCCGTTCTATCATCGGTTGATATCACATAATCAATCTCATTAAAATGAAAATCAATAACCTTAACGATCTCGAAGCGATCAGAAATGATTACCTGGCTCAGGAGAAAGAATTTCAATACACCGCTCATATATGTTATGCTGCCGGTTGTATATCATCCGACTGCAAGGATTTCAAAGAGGCCTTTGTGCAGGCATTGGAGCATGAAAACCTTCAGTCAAAAGTCAAAATAAAACTGACAGGGTGTATGGGTGCTTGTACCCTGGGGCCCACCTTAATTATAAACCCCGGAAGCATCCTGTATTGCAATGTTAATCCGGCCAGTGCTGTCACGATCGTAAATCAGCATATTCGGAAAGGCAAAATCGCCGAAAAATTTTGCTACAAAGATCCCGACACGGGCGAGATCATTCCAAATCTGCACAACATCCCATTTTTCAAACATCAGAAAAAGATCGTACTTCAGAATTGTGGAATCATTGACTACGCCTCCATCCATGAATATATTGCCCATAATGGCTATTTCGCTTTGGGGAAAGTGCTCAGTTCGATGAAAGCTCTTGAGGTGATCGACGAAATAAAAAAATCGGGATTGCGCGGTCGTGGCGGCGGCGGCTTCCCTACGGGTTTCAAATGGGCAATGGCCAATGCGGCAAAAGTGGATCAGAAATACATCATCTGCAATGCCGACGAGGGTGACCCTGGAGCCTTTATGGATCGCAGTCTGCTTGAAGGTGACTCTCATACCGTGATTGAAGGAATGTTGATTGGTGGTTACGCAATCGGAGCATCGAAAGGGATCGTTTATATAAGGGCTGAATATCCGATAGCCGTTGAAAGATTGACCATGGCTATCAAGGCGGCAAGAGAACAAGGACTTTTGGGTGAAAATATTCTGGGGAGTGAATTTAGTTTTGATATTGACATCAGGATCGGTGCAGGTGCATTTGTTTGTGGCGAAGAGACCGCATTGATGAATTCTGTTGAAGGAAGAAGGGGTGAGCCCCGGCAGAAACCGCCGTTCCCAACGCAAAGTGGCTTATTCGGAAAACCAACCGTGATCAATAATGTCGAAACGTTTGGCAATATCGCCCCTATCATTTTAAAAGGGGGTGCATGGTTCGCCTCCATCGGAACAGCGGAAAGCAAAGGAACCAAAGTATTTGCCCTCGCCGGAGATATCGTCCATAAGGGATTGATTGAAGTCCCGATGGGGATCACTTTGGGCGAAATTATTTACGATGTCGGTGGCGGAATTCCAAAAGGGAAAACCTTTAAAGTAGCTCAGACAGGTGGCCCTTCCGGTGGCTGTCTCACCCCGGGGCACCTCAACGTAACTATTGACTATGATTCACTGATTCAACACGGTGCCATTATGGGTTCGGGTGGCTTAATCTGCGCCGACGAAGATACCTGCATGGTAGATATGGCCCGCTTTTTCATGGATTTTGTTCAGGATGAGTCATGTGGGAAATGTATTCCGTGTCGTATAGGAACAAAACGGATGCTCGAAATTCTCGAACGAATAACCGTTGGTGAAGGAAAAGAAGGGGATGTTGACTTACTCGTGGAATTGGGAAATTCAATCAAAGAATCGGCTATTTGTGGTTTAGGGCAGACCGCCCCGAACCCTGTTCTGAGCACCATTAAATATTTCAGGCACGAATATGACGAGCACATCCGGCATAAATACTGTCGTTCCGGAGTTTGCAGTAACCTGTTTATCTCTCCATGTCAGAACGCCTGTCCGGCTGGGGTGAATGTTCCCGGATACATATCCCTGATTGCTGCCGGACGCGTGCGCGATGCCTATAACCTGATCCGCCAGGAGAATCCGTTCCCATCCATTTGCGGCCGTGTTTGCACCCATCCTTGCGAAAGCAAATGTCGCAGGGCACAGATCGACGAACCAATCGCGATTGCCGATCTGAAGCGATATGCAGCTGACTATGTATTGAATTCAGGGGAGCCATTTATGAGTTTGATTTTCCAGAAAAACGGGAAGTCTGTCGGAATTATCGGAGCTGGTCCTTCGGGATTAACCTGCGGTTATTATTTGGCACGACTTGGCTATACAGTTGATATTTACGAAGAAAAAAGTGTTGCGGGTGGAATTCTGGCTTACGGAATTCCCGAATACCGGCTTCCAAAGGAGGAGTTGAGCAAAGAGATTGACTCAATTACGAGGGCGGGAATTAATATCATCTATAATTCAAAGATTGGGTCGGATATCACATTCAATGAGTTAAAGTCGAAATACAATGCCATCTATATTGCCACGGGAACCCAGCTTTCACGTAAAATAGGGATCAAAGGGGAAGAGAAAACAGGCGTTTATCACGGGCTTGATTTCCTGCGGGATATTAATCTGAAAAAGGATGTGGAAGTAAAGGGTATTGTTGCAGTAATTGGCGGCGGAAGCACTGCCATTGATGCCGCAAGATCGGCTCTTCGCCTTGGTGCTCAAAAGGTGCACCTGCTTTATCGCAGAACCAAAGAAGAGATGCCGGCCGATAAACGGGAGATTGATGATGCCATCGAAGAAGGTGTAATTCTGCATGAACTGGTTGCTCCTGTACGTTTTATCGGGAATGGTGCCATTACCCATGTTGAGTGTATTAAAATGAAACCCGGAAGTTTTGGGAAAGATGGACGGCGCGTACCAATGGTTGTACCGGATTCCAACTTTATGATGGAGATCAACCTCGCAATTCCCGCAGTGAGTCAGTATTCCGATTTTCCGTTTATTACAAAAGCCGACGTGGGAATTACCGATTGGGGAACTTTTATTGTCGATCCCGATACTCAGATGACAACACAACCCGGAATTTTTGCAGGGGGAGATGTTGCACGTGGCTCTGATGTTGTAATCACGGCTATTGCTGATGGAAAGAATGCCGCAAAATCGATCGATAAATACCTCGGAGGTAAAGGCAAATTAAATACGGGCGAACCAATCGAGCTTCCGGCCAGAGGCCCTGAAGAGGGAAATTCGGTTGAGCATGAGCGGCTTCAAATGCGGTACCTTGATCTCGAAGAGCGGAAAGGGAACTTCAATGAGGTTCCGTTAGGTTTTCACAAGCTCAATGCCATTGCCGAAGCGATGAGGTGTTTACAATGCTCGAGACATTAAACTGCCTAAATTAATATGCTATGATAAATCTTACCATCAATAATAAAGCAATTCAGGTCGAAGAAGGGACGACTATTTTTGAAGCTGCCAAACATCACAATATTTTGATCCCTCACTTTTGCTACATGGAGAACGTCCACCAGATTGGTTCATGCCGGATTTGTGTGGTTGAAGTGGAAGGGGGGAAAACCCTGATGGCTTCATGCGTCACCGAGGTGAAGGAAGGAATGGTTGTCCATACCAACTCCGAACGGGTTCGCAATGTACGGAAAGTGATTTACGAGTTGATGTTATCGGATCATCCCAAGGAGTGTCTTCGCTGCTGGAGAAATCAAAACTGCGAACTGCAGGACCTCGGAAATCTGATTCAAATCAAGGAATTCAGGTACGAAGGGGCCAAATCGAAAGATATTATCGATAGTTCCAGTCCATCAATTGTGCGTGATAGTTCAAAATGCATTCTTTGCCGCCGCTGTGTTACCGTCTGCAACGATATACAAGGCGTTGCATTGATGAATCCACACCATCGCGGTTTCTCCACATTCATCGGTCCATCAGAGGACGAACTTTTAGGTGAATCGGTTTGTACCAATTGCGGACAGTGTGTGTTGGTATGCCCGGTTGGTGCGTTAAAAGAGAAAGATTCGACATCAACGGTCTGGGAAGCGTTATACGACAAGTCGAAAACTGTCATTGTCCAGACTGCACCGGCTGTACGTGCAGCCCTTGGGGAACTGTTTGGTTATGATCCGGGCACGCTGGTCACCGGGAAAATGGCTTCAGCTTTGCACGAACTGGGATTCAATTACGTATTCGACACCAATTTCGCAGCCGATCTAACGATTATGGAGGAAGGCTCAGAATTTCTTGGCCGTGTGAAAAACGCTTTTACCGCATCTGCCACTGATGGTGCGTTGCCAATGATTACAAGTTGTAGTCCCGGTTGGATAAAATTTATGGAACACCAGTATCCCGCTCAGTTACCCCATCTTTCAAGTTGCAAATCACCACATATGATGTTGGGTGCGCTTTCTAAATCCTATTTTGCAGAGAAACTGAATATTGACCCTTCAAGTATTTATGTGGTTTCGGTAATGCCATGCACTGCCAAGAAATTCGAAATCTTACGTCCGGAGATGTATAATAACGGACAGGCCAATGTTGATGCTGTAATTACTACACGCGAACTCGGACGGATGATTAAGGATGGAGGAATTGACTTTAGGAACCTCCCCGAAGGTGAATTTGACAGTCCATTGGGTCTTTCATCGGGTGCTGCCGATATCTTTGGAACCACAGGTGGCGTGATGGAAGCAGCCTTGCGCACGGTTTATGAATTGGTTACAGGGCGCGAGCTTCCAACAGGCAATCTTCACATTATGCCGCTCGAAGGATTGGACAGAATAAAAACTGCTGATTTAAAAATCGAAAACCCGTTACCTGAATATGGTTTTCTGGCCGGAGTAACTGTCAAGGTTGCGGTAACAAGCGGATTAATGGGAGCTGCAGAAT
>Ga0209724_1004574_pt1 | contig 10842 bp, 7 predicted proteins | sample grotaG_FD_184143 | JGI IMG/M metagenome (GOLD analysis project Ga0209724, IMG submission 184143) | Glacier valley bacterial and archeal communities from Borup Fiord, Nunavut, Canada, to study Microbial Dark Matter (Phase II) -... | ecosystem: Environmental > Aquatic > Freshwater > Ice > Glacier ... | reverse complement strand
GCACGCTTTCGAGGACGCAGCCACCCGCGCCTACGGTTTCGAGTGTTCGTCCTATGCCCTGCGCCGCCTGCTCTACCACGAAATCACTAGCAAAATGGCCGATGGAGCGTTGCTGCGCGCAGCCCAAGCTGCACTGGCGCACCTCGATCTGGCAGTGGCCGGGCGGCTGGGCTTGGCGACAGCCGCCCGGCGGGGCAGCACGCCTGCTGAGGAGAGCAGCCCCGATGGCCTGGACGCGCTAGGCAGCCGCCACGACATTGAGGCCATGCCCGGCCCCGCGCTCACCAGCCCCAGCGCGGGCCGCGCCATGCTGGATGCGCCTCTGGTGAGTGGGCGCGATCTGGCCGACCTGTTGGATACGCTGGCAACGGCGTTGGACCCCGACCAGCAGCCCATTGGCGACCGCTATCCCTACGAGAAGTCGCCGTTTGAGTTGGACGCGGCGGCGATGGCCCAGTTGACCGAAGCCGAGGCGGCCATGCTGCGCGCCGGCAAACGCGCCACCTCGCTGGCCGACCGCCTGCGAACCATTTGCGCCGTCAGTGACCCCTTGCTGGTCTACTATGCCGAGACCGCCGGACCGCCGGGCGCGGGGCTGCGGGGCTACACGCTGCTGGCGCTGCCGTTGGCGGTCGGCCCGTTCCTGGAAGCGTGGTGGGAGGAGCAAGCGACCATCCTGACCAGCGCCACGCTGTCGGACGGCCATTCGTTCAGCTTTTTTAGCGAACGGCTCGGGCTGTCCGGCCCGCGCAAGCTGCTGGTGCCCTCGCCATTCGACTATCCGGGCCGCACGCGCCTCGTCGTCACGCCGGTGCCGGGGCAAGACAAGGGCGATGCGGCCTATTTCAACCGCTTGGCTGATCAGATCGCGCGGCTGATGGACGCGGCGGGCGGCAAATGTCTGCTGCTGTTCACCAGCCACCGCGCGCTGGAAGCCGTCTGGAGTCGCCTGAGCATTATGCGGATCGCCGGCTGGAAGCTGTACCGCCAGGGCGACGGCACGCAGGCGGCGCTGCTGGGCACGCTGCGCCACGGCGCGCCGGACGAGCGCATTGCCATGTTCGCCAGCCGCAGTTGGTGGCAAGGGGTGGACCTGCCGGGGATGCGCTTGGTAGTCCTCGACAAGCTGCCCTTCCCGCAACTGGGCGACCCCCTGGTGGCGGCGCGCAACGCCGAGATCGAGCGGCTCGAAGGCCACGCTTTTCGTCTCTATATGCTGCCCCTAGCCTTGATCGCCTTCCGCCAGGGCTTTGGCCGCCTGATGCGAACCGAGCGCGATTTCGGCGCGGTGGCCGTCTGCGATGCCCGTCTCACCACCCGTCAGTATGGTGCCCGCTTCCTCGAATCGCTGCCCGAAGGCATCCCGGTGCTGGGCAGCAGCGACGAGTTGCGCGCCTGGGTGCGGAGCATGAGCGCAGCCTAGCCGGTTTTCACCGCAAAGACGCGAAGAGCGCGAAGGTTTTTGTGGGTTTCCTGAGCCCGGACGATTGTTCAACACGGAGACACGGAGACACGGAGGGAGTACGACAGGAGTTTTATGTACCTACCATTTTGCTACACTACCTCTTCGTCCGGTGCGAGCCAATCTTGCGCTAATATCGATTCACTGATCCGCGCGAGATCCATGCCGTTAGGCTCATCGCCGGCGAGCAGCGCGGCATCATAGAGGCGGGCGGCTTCGCGGGCCGCAATCTCGGCGGATTGGCTTGTGATAGTAGGCATAGGCGACTGAGCGGCTTTGAGCTTACGACTTGCCATTTTGAACTCCCTTCCTATGGCACCCATTATACTGCAAATCGAGTGATTTACACGGATCGTGCGTAGTATCAAGCCCCCGCCGCCGTTCTACCCTGTGCGTGAACCGGATGGCGCGCTGTGTGTAACCGTATAAGGAGGAACGATCCGATGACCAAGCGATGGCTGGGGATAATGGCACTAGTGATCGTGCTGGCGGGCGCGCTGGCGGGGGGACCGGGCGCGGCGCGGGCCGCCGATGGGCCGAGCAGCTATGTGTTGCCGGGCGATAAAGTGTTTCCCGAAGGCATTGCCTATGAAGCAAGTAGTGATTCGTTTTATGTCGGCAGCACGACCGACGGCACGATCTTCCGCGGCAACCGGAGCAGTGGCGCGGTCACGGTGTTTTCGGCGGGCGGGCTGGATGGCCGGGCCAGCGTGACGGGCATGAAAGCGGATGGGCGGGGCCACCTGTTTGTGGCCGGCGCGGCGACGGGCATCATTTTCGTCTATAACACCCGCGACAGTTCGTTGGCGGGCAAGTTCGACACCGGCTCCGCGCCCAAGACCTTCCTCAACGACATCGCCCTCACGCCAGACGGCGCGGCCTATGTCACCGACTCGATCAGCCCCTATCTGTACAAGCTGACCCCCAACGGCGCAGGCGGTTTCAGCTATGAACGCTGGCTGGACTTCACCGGCACCGCCTTCACCTACGTGCAAGGCTTCAACGCCAACGGCATCGTCGCCAGCAGCGATGGTGCGTATCTACTGCTGGTGCAATCGGCCACCGGCAAGCTGTTCCACGTGGCAACCGCCGGCAAAGCTGTGGCCGAGGTCAACTTGGGCAGCGATACGGTAGCCGCCGGCGACGGGATGTGGCTCACCGGCCACACGCTTTACGTGATGCGGAACCAACTGGCGCTGCTGGTGGCGTTGGACATGAACGCTGATTACAGCGCGGCCACCGTCAGCGGCACCTCCACCGACCCGTCGTATGCCTTCCCGACGACGTTTGCCCGTGCGGGCGACCGCTTCCTGGTGGTCAACGCCCAGTTCGACAAGCGTGGGCCGAACTTGTCGCCGGTGCTGCCCTTCACCGTGAGCAACGTGCCAGTGCCGGGCGCCGGCAGCACACCGGGGATGCCAACCACCGGCACCCCGTTCTGGCCCCGCTTCGCCGCGCTGATCGCACTGGCGGCAGCGTTGAGTCTAGCCGGGGCACGGCTGCGAGCGCGCGCCTAAGCCGGTCATTCACCACCCCGCTACGAAGAGCGCGAAGATTTTTGAGAGTCTTCGCGTTCTTTGCGTCTTGGCGGTGAGAAAGCAGTGCCAAATGCAATCGTTTGACAGCCTCACACACTGGGGCCGGGTGCCGCGCCTACGCCAGTTGGCTGAAGCGGCGTTAGCCGCCTATGGGCTGACCGGCACCCCACTCCGGCTGCTGTCGCATCGGGCCGACACGCTGTTTGCGGTCGGCGATAGCTATGTGCTGCGGGTCTGTGGGGCCAACGCCCCGCCCGTGGCGCGCATCCAATCCGAAGTGTGCTGGCTCACCGCGCTGCGGCAGGATACAGACTTGGTGGTGCCGGAGCCGATCCCCAGTCGCGCCGGACAATGGATCGTTGAAGCGACAGACCCTGGCCTGCCCGCGCCGCGCCAATGTATACTTTTGCGGCGGGTGGTCGGGCGCTTTGTGGACGCAGGCTTGCGACCAGCGCACCTCGCCCAGGTAGGCGCGCTAATGGCGACGCTGCATCGCCACGCAGACGGCTGGGTGCCCCCGGCTGGTTTCGACCGCCGCCATGCGGGGTGGCAGTGGCTGTTCGAGGCGGGGGCAGTGTTCGCGCCGGGGGCAGGCACAGACGTGTTCACGCCCGCCGACCGCGCCGTGTTCACCGCCGCTGCCACGCGCATCCAGGCCGATCTCGCCACGCTAGACGGGCACCGGCGCGATTACGGCCTGATCCACGGCGATCTGCAACAGACCAACTACCTGTTCCACGGCGGCACAGCACGGGCGATTGATTTTGCCGATTGCTGCTGGGGCTACTACGTCTACGATATGGCGATCCCACTGTTCGAGGTGGCGGATCGCCCCGCTGGTCCTGCAATGCAGGCGGCGTTTTTCGCCGGCTACAGCAGCGTGCGGCCCCTGCCCGCCGACACCGCAGCCGGCATCCCGCTGTTCACCGCTATCCGGCTGCTGAAACGCATCAACTACTTGGCCCATGCCGGCGACCCAGCCTTACGCGCCCAGACCGCCCATTGGATCGCCTACACCGTAGCTTGGCTGCGAACGTTCCTCGCCGGCTGATCTCAACCAGGCGGCTTGGTGCCGAAGGTGAAAATGGCGGTAAACTGTTCGGGGATGCCGTGCGGGCCGCGCAGAGCGGGAAAGTGTTCGGCGGCGCGGGCCTGAATCGCGTCGAGAGCGGCCTGCGGCAGGGGTTCGAGTTCCAGACGCGGGCCGTGCGACCAGAGCGTGGCCCACCACGCCGCGTCGTCCGCATAATAGAACTCTTTGCGCTCCACCTCGGTCCGCACATCCCGGAAGCCCGCATCGCGCAGCAACCCCGCCATGCCGGCGGGCGTGTTGAACAGCGCCCCGGCGGCGGGAGCAGCGGTGCGCGGGCGCATCGCTTCCAGCCAGGCCCAGCGCGGATCACGGGTGGCCCAGGTGCTGACTGCCAGCGTGCCACCGGGCTGCAAGACCCGCCGAAACTCAGCCAGCGCCGTGTGGAGATCGGGGAAAAAGAACAGGGCCGAAGCGCATAACACCACGTCGAAGGTCGCCGGCGCGAACTCCAACTGCGCGGCATCCATGCGCTGCACCTGGGCGTTGCCGATGCCCTGCGCGCGGATCTCCGCGGTGGTAGCCGCCACCATCGCGGGCGCGTAATCTACGCCGACCACGCGGCCGGTCGGTCCTACCCGCTCGGCGGCGGGAAACAACACTGCGCCGCGCCCGGTCGCCACATCTAACACCTGTGCGCCGGGCGACAACGGCGTGCGGCTGACCAACCGCCGGCCAAAATAGGCGAAGAACGGGGGTCCCACCAGCCCATACGTCACCGCCGCCCGGTCCCAGATTGCGACACGCTGCGCCGGGCGCGCCTGTGGCTCGCTGTCCAACGCCGAGCCTCCTTGCCTTATTTGATCGCCGGCCCGGCGGTCCAGTCGTAGCCGATGGTCGCATCGTCGTGCGCGATGCGGCCCTCTTCGGCGGGGTCATAGGTGTTCGAGGTGACGTAGAACAGGTGGTTCACGCCGGCCAGGGCGCGGCAACCGTGCGCCACGCCGGGCGGGATTTTCAGCACTTTGGCCGCGTAGCTCTCGCCCATGAATAGTTCCATCGTCACGCCATGCGTCGGCGAGGCGGGCCGGGTGTCGTAGAGGGCCACTTTGAGCGCGCCAATCGGCACATACCACCAGTCGATTTGGGTCTGGTGGATATGCCAAGCTTTGCCCACGCCATGATACATCAGCGAATGGCTCAACTGGCCGAAACCTTCGCCGAAGAACCCATCGGTGCTACGGATAATCTCGCGGAAAAAGCCGCGCTCGTCCGTGTTGGTTACGAGGTCTTTGATCTCGACCCCCGCAATGGTGATCGCTGTGTCGGCCATGCGCCGTCCTCTCCTGTGCAGTCGAAAGTCGAAAGTGCGATGTGTCCTATGCCGCATTGTACCATGCCGGTTTCGGCAGCGTCAAACAGGGCGTTTTCAACACGGAGACACGGAGACACAGAGTTTTTAGAGGATTATTAGGCGGAACGGCGCAGTGTGGCGGCAGGAAGGGTGACTTTGTGGAACTGCTGGGCAACAAGAAACCCAAAACCCCCTTGTCGTATCTCCGTGTCTCCGTGTCTCCGTGTTGAGAAAGCAAGTCATAAAAGAAGAGAACCGGCCGGATGGGCACCGGGCGGCTCTCTTTGTGTGTTGTCTCTATTAAAGCACAGAAGCGACCCCCAGCGAAAGGGTTTAGTGCTATAATAAGCCCGACAGTTGGCGCTACAAAAATCCCTATAAAAACTCCTACTAACTCGCCGCAGGGCGCGCCACGATAGGGCGGAAACCGGATGCACGAGGCAACGCCGTTTGGACCCTGGCTGAAAAGCCGCCGCAAAGCGCATGATTGGACCCAGGCCGACCTGGCAGCCCAGGCCGGTTGCTCGGCCAAAACGATTGAGAAGATCGAGGCGGGAGCGTTGCGCCCGTCGAAGCAGTTGGCCGAACTGCTAGCGGCGCGGCTGGATGTACCGCCGGAAGACTACCCGGCCTTTGTGCAGTGGGCGCGGGCGGTGCAATGGGCGGGCGGCGGCGGGACGGCGGGCGGGACGGGCGGGCGCGTGAACCTGCCCACCCCGCCGACCGCGCTGATCGGGCGCGACCGCGACGTGGCCCGCGTGGGGGCGGCGGTAGCGCGGCCCGACGTGCGCCTCGTCACGCTGACCGGGCCACCCGGCATCGGCAAAAGCCGCATCGCGCTGGCCGTAGCCGCCGAGCGGCGCCCCGACTTTCCCGACGGCGTGGTGTTTGTCGCCCTGGCCCCGATCAGTGACCCGGCGCTGGTGCCCTCCACCGTGGCCGGCGCGCTGGGCCTGCGCGAGGCGGTGGGCTATTCGTCGCTGGCGGGGGTGCAAGACTATCTGCGCGACCGCCGCCTGCTGCTGGTGCTGGACAATTTCGAGCAAGTGGCCGAGGCCGCCCCGGTGGTGGCCGACCTGCTGGCGGGCGCGCCCGCGCTCAAGATCCTGGTCACCAGCCGCGCGGTGTTGCACCTGCGGGGTGAACGCGAGTTTGTCGTGCCGCCGCTGGGCTTGCCGCCGCGCACCGCCACCGCCGCCGCCGATCTCGCCACGGTGCCCGCCGTCGCGCTATTCATGCAGAGCGCCGGCGAGGTGCAGCCGGATTTCGCCCTCACCGCCGAGAACGCCGCCGCTGTCGCCGCGATCTGCCGCCGGTTGGAGGGGCTGCCGTTGGCGATTGAACTGGCTGCCGCGCGTATCAAGATCCTGCCGCCCGCCGCCTTGCTGGCCCGCCTCGCCAGCCGCCTGCCGCTGCTCACCGGCGGCGCGCGCGACCTGCCCGCCCGCCAACAAACGCTGCACAACGCCATCGCCTGGAGCTACGACCTGCTGGACCCGTGGGAGCAGGCGCTGTTCCGGCGCATGGGCGTGTTTGTAGACGGCGCGACGTTGGAGGCAGCCGAGGCGGTGGTCGGTGGTCGGTCGTCAGTCGTCAGTCGTCAGTCCTCCGCGCTGAATGATGAAGACCCCGCCAACACCGATAGAGGCGAGAACACAACCCCCGACCCAGAACCCACAACCCAGAGTTCCGAACCCGTCACCAATCCGCATTCCGCCCAGCGCATTCCGCATTCCGCAATCCACAATCCACAATCCGTCCTCGACGGGTTGGCCGCGCTGGTGGATAAGAGCCTGCTGCGCCAGACGCAAAGCCGGGGCGCGGCGCGCTTCCTGATGCTGGAACTGATCCGTGAGTATGCGCTGGAACAATTGGCCGCGAGCGGCGAGGAGGCGGCCACGCGCGCCGCGCACCTGAGCTATTTTCTACAGCTCGCCGAGACGGCGCAGGCGCAACTGGGCGGTGGGCCGGCCCAGGTGGGCTGGCTGAACCGGCTGGAAACCGAACACGACAACCTGCGCGCCGCCTGGGACTGGGCGGCCACGCATGACCGCACGGCGGCGGCCCGCTTGGCGGCGGCGCTGGGCCTGTTCTGGCAGATTCGCGGCCATTGGAGTGAGGGGCGCGAACGGCTGACCGCCGCGCTGGCTTGGCTGCCCGATCCCTCACCCACGCGGGCCACAGCATTGCTGCACGCCGGGCGCTTGGCCCTGGTCCAGAGCGATCTGGCCGCCGCCGAGGGGCTGTTTACCGCCGCACAGGGCGACAGCGCGCAGTTGGGCGACCACCGCAGCGTGGCAAATGCGCTGATCGGCCTGGGTCAGGTGGCCGGCGGCTACAACGATTTCGGCCTCGCCCGCACCCGCTTTGCCGAGAGCCTGACCTTGCGCCACAGTGCCGGCGACCGCCTGGGCAACGCGGCAGCCTTGCGCTATCTGGGCGACCTGTCGCTGATGGAGGGCGATCCGGGGCGCACGCGCGCCTTTTACGAAGAGAGCCTGACCCTCTACCGCGAGCGTGGCGACAGTTGGGGCGTGGCGACCTTGCTGACACAGTTGGGCCATATCATCATGTCGCAGGGTGGCTACGGCCAAGCGCAGGCGCGCTTCGAGGAGAGCCTCGCCATCCAGCGCGAACTGGGCAACAAGTCGGCTATCGCCCGCACGCTGAACGCGCTGGTGCAACTGCTGTTGCTGCAAGGCGACTACGGGCGCACCCCACCGTTGCTGGCAGAGAGCCTCGCCATCCAGCGCGAACTGGGCAGCCGGGCCGACTTGGCCGACGAATTGCACCTGATGGGCGAGGCCGCGCTCTATGCCGCCGACTTTGACCGCGCCGCCCGCCTGTTGCGTGAAAGTCTGACCATCGCTGAGGAGATCGGCAACCGCGGCATCCGCGCCTGGGTGTTGAACCTGCTGGGCCAGATCGCGCTCTATCGCGACCAAGCCACCCAGGCGGGCAGCCTGCTGGAAGAGAGTTTGAGCCTCTACCAGAGCCTCGGCTTGCGCGGCGGGGCCAGCATCGTGTTGGGCAACCTGGGGTCGCTGGCCTTTGCCGGCGGCGACCTGAGTTGGGCGCGCACGCGCTGGCTGGCGGCGTTGCAACTCCACCGCGAACTGGGCAACACGCTGGGGCTGATCTTCGCCCTGGAACGCTTCGCCGGCCTCGCCCAGGCGCAGGGGCACGCGGCGCGGGCGGTGCAACTCTGGGGGGCCGCCGAAGCCCGCCGCGAGGCGCTCGGCGCGCCGCAACCGCTGCCCGAACGCGCCTTCTGGGCTCCTGCGCTGGCCGCCGCCCAACGCACCCTGCCCGACTCCGCCTTCAGCGCCGCCTGGAACGCAGGCCGCGCTCTCGCCCTCGATGCCGCTCTGGCCTATGCCCTTCAACCACAGGAGTGAGACCCATGCAACGCAGCAAACCCCTTGTCGCGCAACAGCGCCACTATCTCGTCACGACCGTCGCCGAAGCCAAAGCGATCACCACCGGCTGGCTCACCGACATCGAACTCGACAAGGTGATCGTGCTGGGCCTGCCGGAAATAGACGACCGCTATGATGTCTGGCGGGTGCCACTCTGTAATGCCATAGATAGCACGAGAATTGGCGAAACGGTCATTGATGCCTACACTACTGCCGTATTAGCCGACAAAACCACCGACCCCGTGATGCTGGAAGCACGCCTGTTGAAAAAGACCGATCCCCTGCCGGTTGCTAAACGGCGCGCCGTCCCCCCACCCACCCTGTCGCCGCTCCGCAACACGGTCGGCTTAGGTAATTGCATCGAATTGCTGGACGAAATGCCGGCGGCCTCTGTGGACCTGATTTTCACGTCGCCGCCCTACTTCAACGCCCGCCCAGAGTACAGTGAGTATGAACAGTACGAACAGTATCTGTTCCAATTGCGTGGAGTCATCAAACGCGCCCATCGTGTGCTGAACGAAGGCCGCTTTTTCGTGATGAACAGCGCCCCGGTCCTGCTGCGCCGCGCCAACCGCAACGAGTCTTCCAAACGCATTGCGGTGCCGTTTGATTTGCACCGCATCTTTATCGAAGAAGGCTACGACTTTATTGATGACCTGATTTGGGTCAAGCCGGAGGGGGCGGGCTGGGCCACCGGGCGGGGTCGCCGTTTTGCCGCCGACCGCAACCCCTTGCAATATAAGGCGGTGCCGGTGACCGAGTATGTGCTGGTCTACCGCAAGCGCACCGATCTGCTGATTGATTGGCATATTCGCAACCACCCCGACCGAGCGGCGGTGGCGGCCTCCAAGATCGGCGATGAGTATGAGCACACCAATGTGTGGCGCATCCAACCCAATACCACCTCGAAGCATCCCGCCGCCTTCCCGCTGCAACTGGCCGAGAAGGTGATCCGCTACTACTCCTTCCAGGGCGATGTGGTCCTGGACCCCTTTGCCGGGTCAGGCACCGTGGGCGCAGCCGCCGCCAAGCTGGGTCGCCGCTTTGCCCTGTTTGAGATCAATCCTAATTATGTCAAGCTAATCAAGGATGCTACGCCCAATTGGCTAGGTCGCGCCGCCAACGACGTGCTCTGGCTCAACACCGACCCGCCGCCGCCGGTCCTGACGCTGTTTGAGCGGTCCGAGGAGTATCATGTCGAGTAACGAAGATGAAGCAGCGCACCACCTCACCGACCTGTTTCCCACCCGCAGTAAGGTACTCCTTACTGGCGGCGGCAAGCAGTTTATTGAGCGGATCGGCGTAGACGCAGCCCGGCAAGTTGTGCTAGGCGTGATGATGGGCGAAAATATCCGCAAAGAGACGGAACCTCTCACGCAACGCCGCATTGCCCAAATCAGTGGAGCCATGATCGCGTTGTTTGCACGGGGCTATTTGGATATCCCAGATTTTGCCGACAAAGTCTCTAGCTTGGCCGTTCATCAGCTTACAGCGGGCAAGAACCGCAACAAGAGCGATCTATGGATTGCACAGTGGATACTCGGCCTCACGTCAAAATCCGTACAGAACGTGCTTCGCAGCAATCAACAAGGATTAGCGGCCTACGTTAACGACTTTGAAGCCGCTGTTGCTTATGCGGCAAGTCGTTGCCAAGCCGACATTGGCAAAATTCAGATGACACTGGGTTTTGCCGCAAATGGACAGGCCCGGCAAGTAGAACTAGGCTGGGAGGACATTATCCGCCTCACCATAGCGGTTGGGAGTCAGACACTCACCATCCGGGGTTCGGAAAAATCGTTGTACGGAAAACTCTTTGAGAAGCTCATCTTGGGATCGTTCCTCACGATGTTGGGTTTTCGGCGCGTCACATCCAGCGCCAATACGGACACCAGTGGGGTATTCTGGCTGTCGGATAGCTCCACCGACCGTGAAAGTGATGCGACCTTGCTCCTCCAACCCGGTAAGCTGGCACGCTTTGACATCGGTTTTATTGGGGTGGGCAACTCTGAAATCTCAAAGGATAAACTGTCCAGGTATGA
>Ga0209724_1004573_pt1 | contig 10845 bp, 5 predicted proteins | sample grotaG_FD_184143 | JGI IMG/M metagenome (GOLD analysis project Ga0209724, IMG submission 184143) | Glacier valley bacterial and archeal communities from Borup Fiord, Nunavut, Canada, to study Microbial Dark Matter (Phase II) -... | ecosystem: Environmental > Aquatic > Freshwater > Ice > Glacier ... | reverse complement strand
TTTCTGCACGTAACTCGCAGGTGGATGTCGTACAATCGGTTGGCCGTGTAATGCGTAAATCTCCGGGTAAGAAATATGGTTATATCATTATTCCTGTGGTTGTTCCTTCGGATGTGGAAGCAGACAAAGCATTGAATGATAACGAACGGTACAAAGTGGTTTGGACCGTTTTGAATGCGCTTCGTGCGCACGACGACCGTTTCAATGCCACGGTAAATAAGATTGAACTCAACAAAAGCCGGCCAAAGCAAATATTGGTCGGACGACCAGAATATACTTTCGAAGACGATGGATTGCCGGTTGCTGCAGAACCGAAACCCGGATATACAAATCAGACGATCAATCAGCAAATGGCATTGCAATTCGAGCAATTGCAGAACATTATTTTTGCGCGGATGGTTCAAAAAGTTGGGACGCGTAATTATTGGGAACAATGGGCGAAGAGTGTGGCCGATATTGCGGAACGGCAGGGCGAACGCATTAACCGGCTGATTAAAGAAGATGCCACCCATCAAAAAGAATTTGCCAATTTTCTGGGTGGTTTGCGCAAAAACATCAACCCAGGTATTACCGAACAGGAAGCGGTTGAAATGCTTTCGCAGCACATCATCACCAAACCGGTTTTTGAGGCATTGTTCGAGGGATATTCGTTTGTGAAAAACAATCCCATATCTGTGTCGATGCAAACGATGCTCAACCTGCTCGAAGCCGAATCGATCGAAAAGGATACCGAAACTTTGCAGAAGTTCTACGAATCGGTGAAGATGCGTGCCGCTGGTATCGACAATGCCGAAGGGAAACAACGGATTATCATTGAGTTGTACGACAAATTCTTTAAAACCGCGTTCCCCAAAATGGTTGAGAAACTGGGGATTGTTTATACGCCGGTCGAAGTGGTCGATTTTATTATCCATTCCGTAGACCATGTGTTGCAGAAGGAATTTGGCAGAACCATCTCCGACGAAAATATTCATGTGCTCGATCCATTTACGGGAACGGGAACTTTCATTACGCGCTTACTGCAAAGCGGATTGATCAAACCCGAAGACCTGGAGCGCAAATACAACAACGAAATACATGCCAACGAAATTGTATTGCTGGCCTATTATATCGCTGCCATCAATATCGAAAATGCCTATCACGATTTGGTGCAGACACACAGCCATGTACATACGCATGGCGATGGCGTAGAGACGGACGGCCGTCCGTCTCAAAATAACGACGAAATTGCACCTCATAGTTACCAGCCATTTGATGGTATTTGTTTGACAGATACCTTCCAATTGGGTGAAACCAACGGCAACGACAAACTATTTTCAGAGATGTTTCCGCAAAATTCCGAACGTGTTGAAGCCCAAAAGAAAGCGCCGTTGCGTGTTATCATTGGTAATCCGCCGTATTCAGTTGGGCAGAAATCGGCCAACGATAATTCACAAAATCAGAGCTACGCGCATTTGGATGACCGAATCTCCAAAACGTATGCTGCGGGAACAGATGCCACCAATAAAAATTCTTTGTATGATTCTTACATCAAGGCCTTTCGTTGGTCATCTGACCGACTTGACCCAAAAATAGGAGGAATTGTAGCCTTTATCACAAATAACGGATGGCTGGAAAAAGGGGCTTCTGATGGCTTCCGAAAGTGTTTGGAAAAAGAGTTTTCTGAAATATATGTTTTCGATTTGCGCGGGGCAATAAGAGGCAAAAGCGGAAATGCAGCCAGAAGAGAAGGGCAAAATGTATTTGAAATTATGACAGGCGTTGCCATTACGATACTTGTTAAAAATCCTAATTCTACAGGAAATGCCACTATATATTATTACAATATTGGTGAATACCTAAAACGTACTGAAAAAATTGAGATTCTAAGAAAAACTTCTAGTATTGCAAACCCTTCACTAAATCTCAATACAATTATTCCAAATGAAGAAGGCGATTGGCTCAATCAACGAAATGATGTTTTTGGTACCTTTATTCCGATGGGGGATCGAGAAAGTAAGAGCTCAATTTTCCAATCTGGCTTATACTGTAGAGGTTTAGAATCTGCAAGAGACGCATGGGTCTATAATTCAAACCAAATTATATTAGGCGATAATATTAGAAAGTCTATAGATTTCTTTAATAAACAAGCCAACTTATATTCACAAGAAAAGTTGAAAAATGCCATAATAAATGCAAAGGACTTTGTTTCTTATGATGATACCTTTATCAGCTGGTCACGCGCATTTTTAACTGATATTGAAAATGGTAGGGTAAAGAATTTTAATCGAAACAAGATTACAACCGGGATTTATAGACCTTTTTTCAGGCAACATATTTACTTCAGTCGGGAGCAGAATAATGTTGTATCTCGAATGGATTCATTTTTTCCAACACCTGAGTTGAATAACATAATTATTTGTGTTTCAGGTCAAAATACTCGATTAGACAATACATCGGTGTTTATTTCAACATTAATTACCGATTTGAATTGTTTGGATTCAGGTATGCAATGTTTTCCTCTCTACTATTACGAAGAACGCCCCAAACAACAAAGATCTTTGTTCGATACTACAGACGATGGGGATTTTATTCGCAGAGATGGAGTGTCTGATTTTATCCTTACCCAAGCACGGAAAGCTTATGGCAATATGGTAGGCAAAGAGGACATTTTCTATTATGTGTATGGCTTTCTGCACTGTCCCGAATACCGGTTGCGGTTTGCAAATGATCTGAAAAAGATGTTGCCACGTATTCCTTTGGTCGATGATACCAAAGATTTCTGGTTTTTCAGCAAAGCCGGTCGTAAACTGGCGGAGTTGCATATCAATTACGAAAGCGTTCCGGCATACACGGATTTAATTGTATCAGGCATCGAAAATGACAACTTTAAAGTTGACAAGATGCGTTTTCCAAAGAAAGATCAAAAGGATACGATCTTTTACAACAGCAATATCACCATCAGCAACATACCTGCCGATGCTTACGAATATATTGTCAACGGCAAAAGCGCCATCGAATGGATCATGGAACGGTACCAAATCACCACGCACAAAGAGAGCAGCATCCGTAACGACCCCAACGATTGGGCAACCGAAGTTGGCAATCCAAGGTATATCCTCGATTTACTGCTGAGCATTATCAATGTGAGTGTGCAAACGGTGCAGATTGTAAAGGGATTGCCGGAGGTGAGGTTTGAATGACAACTTCTTATATTGTATTATATCAACGCAGCTAAGTAGCTGTATTTCAATGTGAAAAAGATAATGCTACAAATAATAAACCAATGGTTTTATATTTTTGTATTTTTGTAACTGTTAATGAATACATATAAGTGAAACAGTCTGATGAATAAAGAGTTGCATAATCTTCTGAATGAATTGGAATTACTCAGCAATGAGGCAGTTTTCTTTTTTGACGAAAGAGAGAAATGGAACTCCCTAGTTTCATCTGAGACTAAAAAGAAGATTGAAAAAATCCGTCCTACCGCTTTTTATATTTTCAACAAAATACCTTATATACTCTTCTTTGATCTTACAAATCTTAAAGACTTAGAGAAAGAACAAACTATTCACAAACAGGTTTGGTCTTTTGATCAAGCTCAGTTGGCTTTTGTCATTAAAAACAATGAGATAAAAATCTATAATGCATTTGCCTACGAAAAAAAAATAAAGAGCTTACAAGAGATCGAATTAAAGAAAGGTCAATCAATTTGGGAAGTTTTTTCTTTTTGGAAGTTGCAAAGTGGTTTTACCTGGAAATGGCTGCAAGATCATTACAAAAGAAAAAAGCAGAATGAGCGGATAACACGGGTACATCAAAAACTTTTTGACAACATAAAGGACGTTAGGGAATGGCTCAAAAGCACGGATGGTTTTTCTGCGAATGAATCAAATACTCTCATTCTTCGTTTAATATTTATTCGTTATTTGATTGATCGGGGTGTCGAAATGAATTCTGAATTTATTCAAGGTAATTCAATTATAGACAAACGAATTAGTTTTAGTGGACTTATTGAAGATCCGGAAAAGCTTAATTATTTCTTTGCTGAATTAGATGAGATTTTTAATGGGGTTCTTTTCAAAGATGATATTACATTATCACAGGATAAGGCTAATTTTCTCGGTTGGGTATTTAGTGAAAAACTCAACCCAAATCAGCAAACATTATTTGATAATACCGAATACTATTTTAATATTTTCGATTTTAATATTATTCCTGTTGAGTTAATAAGTGGTATTTACGAAAGTCTGATTGATCCTGAAACGAAAAATGCTGATTCCGCTTTTTATACCCCATTATTCATAGTTGAACATGTTTTATCCAATACTTTAGACAAATTCTTCGAAACGGAGAAGAATAAAAATAGATCGGAATGTAAAGTTTTTGATGCTTCAGTCGGTTCCGGAATTTTTTTGGTGCAATCTTTCAGAAGAATGGTTGACAGAGAAATAGAACTAACTGGCAAAAGTAATATTTCAAAAGACCGATTAGCAGAAATTTCGCAGAGGAATCTTTGGGGTATAGATATAAATCCAGAGGCATTAAGAGTTGCTTGTTTCTCAATCTATATTGCCATATTGGATTTTGAAGAGCCAAGCACAATAATGGATAAATTCCACTTCCCTACTTTGAATTTATTTCAATCAGATTTTTTTGAAATAGATCCTAATCATGAGCTAAATCAGGTAATAGGCAAAATATCTTTCGATTTCATATTGGGCAATCCTCCCTGGAAAAAAGACAAAACAAATAAACATTTAGAATGGGTAAATTCAAGGAATATTTATGGCAAGAAAATTAAAGGAGAAATAGAGATTGCTCAAAACTTTCTTTTAAGGGCGATTGAATTCATGACAAATAATACGGTGTGTTCTTTAATTGTTTCAAGTCCCATATTCTATAATATTTCTTCGACTTCTAAGGCATTCAAAAATGAGTTTTTAACCTCTACCAAAATCTCTAACATTCTTGACCTTTCCCCTGTCAGACGGTATATTTTTGAAGGGAAAAAGATTGAATTTGATATTAATACAGGGGAAAAGAAAACATCTTCAATCAGTAATCCTGCATTAATTATAACGTTTAAAAAGACCAATGGTAATTTCAGGGATAGTTTGATTGAACATACTTCTGTGAAATCCAACCTCTTTACCAAATTGTACAAGACATTGGTTGTTGAGAAATTTGATCGAAAACAAATATTACAAAAGCATTTTGTTGACAATGAATGGATGTTTAAAATAGCTCTTTATGGAAATACTCTAGACTACCATTTTTTGAAAAGATTAGAAGAGTACAAGTCTAAAATTATTGATTTGATTGATGGACAAACTATTTTCAAAGGAACAGGAATTCTTAAAGGAAATACTAATAATTATACATCTTTCCTCCCAATAATTGATGGGAAAATACTTGAAAATAAAGATATCAAAACATTTTATACCTTTAAGATAAATCCAGAATTAGTTAAGGAGGAAGAGTCTTATATTAAAAGCGGAAGAATTGAGAATTTATATAAAGGAAATCAAATATTAATTAAAGAACAAGCAAAGGAGGAGTCTGATTTAGTTATTACTTATTCTCGAGACTACGTTTTTCGAAAAGGAGTATTTGGAATTTCATCCGAAAATAAATCGTTAATTGCTGATATTTACGGGCATATAATTTCCGATTTTTACACCTATTATATATTCATCACTTCTTGTGCTTGGGGCGTTTCTACAAGACCCCAAATCCGATTGAATGAAGAATATCTTTCATTCCCATTTGTTGAATCCAATCAAAAGGGTGAATTAGTTGACCTTGTTTATGAATTTCTTCAACCTTTTAGAACCCATTATGCTCAAAAATTTCCAATGGGTGCGCCACAAGAAAATAAATATGTGAAGGAAAAAATCAATCAAATAATTAATCAAACCTATCAAATTAAAGGGTACGAAGAGGATTTAATTGATTATGTGTTGAACGTATCCAGATATCAGTTTCAGGAGAGCAAATTGGATCGCATTCTGAAAAAGGTGAGCAACAATGAGGATACTTTAACTGCCTATGCTAGTGTTTTCTTTACCGAATTTGAAACCATTTATTCAGATGAATACATGAGTTTGGAGGTCTATAATTTAGATCATTTTATTGCTCTTAACTTTGTGTTTAGCAAAGAAAAGCCTGCGGAGAGAATTCACTACGAAACAAAGGAAAAGGATGAATGGACTGTTCTAAAGAAAATCGCTCATTCAACCACCATCTCCCAAATATCAAAAGACCTCTTTATTCAAAAAGACATCAAAGGTTTTGAGAATGATTCATTTTATATTATAAAACCGAATGAATACAAATGTTGGCACAGGGCTTTGGCTTGGTACGACTTGGCAGAGATAAAACAAATGATTGAAGCAGATGAATTGGAATATTTAAATGAAAACCCTGATGCAATCTAACTCCCACCGCTTTATTCAGCATAGAATTCGTGAAAACAAATCAGGGGGGATTATTAGATCCAGAATTGATCTAATTCTGCATTATATGATTGATTGTTATCTCTGTATGTTAGAGGATGGACCTGAATTTTCCTCTTCCAAAATTAAAGAGACTGCTACTTATAAGTTTGAAGATTATTTATCAGACAGATTTGTAGATGACTACCTTAGGAAAAGAAAGGCTGAGAGCTTATCACAAACCCAACTGAACCAGATAATTTTTACAAAACAGTCATCTGAAAATTATATTGATTGCAATACCAAATTAAATCGGCCAGACTTAATTGATATTTACATTACAAATATTCAATTGGATAAAGAACTTAGTTCTACTCCACAACCTTATTTCGCAATTGAATGTAAAAGAATTAGGAAATCAAGTTGTTTTGAGGAGTATGTGAAAGATATTCAAAAATTTGCAAATCGGGAGCATACTATGACCCGATTACCTTATGAGGGTCAGATTGCTTTTATTGAAAATTCTAAATTCACGCATTGCCTTGTTGCACAGAATATTAATAAAAAACTATTATCCATTGAATCCATCGATACAATCCAAGTGTTGGAGTCCAAAGTGATACATGAAGGATTTAAAGGCAGCTATTATTCAAAGCATTTTAAAAATTTCGGGGAAAACAATGGTTTTGCAATCTATCATTTATTGTTTGATTACACCAAAATTGTAATTGATTAATGATTCAAACGCACGATTCGCATATTTTCTAATGAGACCTTAATTGACATTACTAATATCTTTACAGTCTCATAATCAGTAGTAAAGAAACAAGCCCTTTCGATTAAAAACATCATCAAACTGGATAAGAATTTCCACATCTATGTCCATGGTCACCGCGAATTAATTGAGCAAGGAATAGATGAAGCGGGAAGGAAGTTTTACAAGATCTATTACAGCGAAGAATCGTAAATTAACATGCACGAAATCCCCTTACGCATAAAATAGTGTTGAATTAATTGGTATTTAAAAATAAAAGTAAAAAAATAGTTCACTTAAAAGTAAATAAGTATATATTTGCAAACTCTTTTTTAAATGATGGATATTCCGGTGATGTTGACCCCCTTCTCCGGTCATATTGACCCCCATCAAGGATGATGGTTCAGAGAACTCTAATGACTGACAATTTTACCGTTTTTTTCTTAAACTTTCACCTTTTAATTCAATCCTGTAGGAAGTGTGCACGATCCTGTCCAGAATAGCATCTGCAATGGTTTCTTCACCAATGATATCGTACCAGTTTGCCACTGGTAACTGACTGGCAATCATTGTTGATGATTTTCCATGACGATCTTCAATTATCTCCATTAGGTCTAACTGTTGCTGTTGTTCGAGATGGGTCAGACCAAAATCATCAAGGATAAGCAAATCAGTTTTAGATAGATTCTCAAATAGCCTTACGATTGTTCCTTCAATACGTGATATCTTTGTTTTTAACAGGAGTTTCTGCATATTGTAATAGGCGACTTTATAACCCTGAGCGCACGCCTGATGTCCGAGTGCCGATGCCAAAAAACTTTTACCACAGCCACTGGCTCCGGTGATTAGAACCGATTCTCCTTTTGTCAGATAATCTCCCGTTGCAAGATCCGAGATCAACGCTTTATCCATTCCTCTGGCAGCATCGAACTTGAGCTCTTCAACAGAAGCCTGATACCGGAACCTGGCATTTTTACTTAGCCTCTCAAAACGGCTGTTTGTGCGCTCCTGTTCTTCTGCCTGTAAAAGTAACTCCAGTCCTTCGCTTAGCGTTAGTTCATTTTGCCTTCTTGTTTCCAGTAAGGCCTGCCAGCTGCGACTCATTCCGTGTAACCTAAGCCGGCTTAATTGTGATTCAATCTGCATCATAAATAGTTGAAATTAAATGGTTAAAAACTAATGGTTGATTGTGTGTAATATTCTTTCCCCCTGATATTTTTATGAGTGGGTAGTGGTTGTGATTGCTTTGATTCCGGCTCATGAGTCATCTTGTTTTTAAGGATGTTCAGAACAAATATGTAGGAGTATTTTTGGCATTCAATAGCCATCTGACAAGCCTTGTCAAAGTCTTTCTTATCGGTTTTACGTTCCAGGTTAAGTAGCCCGTCACAGGTTCTGTAGAGTTGCTCCGGATGCCGTTTTTGTGCAAACAGATGACCCAGGAGCCGGTAAAGCAGTTCAGATTTTAATTTGGATTTGTTCAGGTAGTAGTCCGGACTTCGATCCATATAATGCTGGTGCGCAGAACACAAATGTTCTTTATCGGTGGAGTAACCGCCTTGTTTGTAATCACGGATATGGACTGCTATTTGCTGGGCCTTTGCATAAATATATACCATTGAACGGGTATATATTACGTTTACATCCAGGCCGATATATGTATAAGGGACACTGTAATAATGCTTATCCTGGGAAAGATAGATGTGATTATTTTTCGCCACTTTCAACTCACGGTAATATTTTAAATCGAAGGGTTGTTCCGGCAATGGGTTTAATAAATGCTTTTCATCTGCCAAAAACCTTTCTTCCCTGCAATAAGGTTTTTGTTGCATCCGGGTCTGATTGTGTTCCCTGGTTTTTTCTTTGAAAGCCTTATTGAGCGAAGGCATATCGAAAAAGGTTAGTTTACGCAATTTGGCATATACCCGGTTATAAATCATTTTTACCTGATTCTCTACCAGTGCTTTATCTTTGGGCTTACGTGCCCTGGCCGGAATCACGGTTGTTTTGTAATGATTGGCAAAGTCTTCCATTGCCCGGTTTACATCAGGCTCGTAAGGGCTGGCTTTTACAATGGCAGCCTTCAGATTGTCAGGTACCAGCACCTCGGGAACCCCTCCCAGATCCTCAAGACAACAGCCCAGCGCATATAGAAAATCTGCTATACTTTGGCTTCTCACAACCATGGTAAAACTGTAATCGGAATAAGCCAGACAGGCAACAAATACCTGACAGTAAACAATTTCTCCGGTGTCTTTATTGATATAGGATGGTTTCTTGCCTGCAAAGTCGATAAAGAGCTTTTCTCCGGCTTTGTGTTGCAAAACCATCGAAGGCCTGCGGGCAATCAGTTGTTGCGATAAATGGTAACAAAACTGCGTGTGGCCGTATCCCCCGGGGTAATCACTGCGGTACTCTTCCCAAAGCAATTGTCTGGTCACTCCAACTCGGACAAGCTCCTTTGAAAAGTAGTCCAGTTTAGCCTTAAAATGATCGAAACGTTCATCTTTATAGGCCGGATTTCCTGCATGAAACTTCCCTTCCAGGATCGGATCATCCAATGTCAGCAGGGACTGGATATCAAGAGTAGACAAGGCTAATTTTGAAAGATAAACCTTAACCGTATTTTTACTCATCCCTAAACTTCTGGCAATAAACTTCTTGCTCTTGCCCTGCTCGTATAACTGTAATAATTGTTTAATCTGACTCATGCGTTTTGGTTTTCCTGCCATTGGAATATCATATTAGTGGTTACTTTTCCACTAATGAACCAAAAACCTGTGAGATAAATTGATAAGGGGGGTCAACATGCTCCGGATTTTTACCCAACCCACCCGGCAACTTCAACGGGGGGGCAATATGCTCCGGATTTTTTTACCTCTTTTCTCAATTTTAGGGGGTCAACATCTGCCGGACTGTCATGAAAAACAAACATGAAAAACAACAGAAAAATCTAATTTTTTACCGGTCGCCAGGGGGTCAGCATAGTCCGGATTATCCAAATGAGATATAGATTAGTAAAAATAAATAAACTTAGTGGATATGAGGCCTCTTTATATTCAATATATCTGGAAGACGAGCAAAGAACCTTGTTTGAAAGGTTCCTCGAAGAAAATAATAATTCATTTAAAAGTGAACTAAAAAACATCCTTGCACGTTTAAATACTATCGGGCACTATACTGGTGCCAGTGAGCAGTTCTTCAAGTTGAGAGAAGGAAAACCGGGCGATGGGGTTTGTGCATTGTTCGATATCCCAAAATCCAATTTGCGCTTGTATTGTATTCGTTACGGTTCTTTGGTTGTAATTTTGGGTGGAGGAGGATTCAAACCCAAAAGCATCAGAGCGCTACAGGAAGATCAAAAGCTTGAAGAGGAAAATTCTTTAATGCGTCAGATCTCCCGCGACATTCGAAAACGAATGGATGATAAGGAGATTTTCTTCTCTGACGATGACATGGACTTTGAAGGTGATTTAAATTTTAATGATGAAGACGATGAGTAAAGCAGAAACATACAACAGCAAAATAATAGACGAATTATTCGATTTAATTTCCCCTGAAAAGGAGGAAAAAATCAGAAAACGAATGCTGCTTGCTGCCAGAATCGACAAAGGGATTAAGGCAAAAGGCTGGAAAAAGAAAGATCTTGCAGAGGCCTTAAATAAGCGACGTTCC
>Ga0209724_1004570_pt1 | contig 10853 bp, 13 predicted proteins | sample grotaG_FD_184143 | JGI IMG/M metagenome (GOLD analysis project Ga0209724, IMG submission 184143) | Glacier valley bacterial and archeal communities from Borup Fiord, Nunavut, Canada, to study Microbial Dark Matter (Phase II) -... | ecosystem: Environmental > Aquatic > Freshwater > Ice > Glacier ... | reverse complement strand
CTGGTAAAATCTTCGGTTCGGTTAACAGTATTCAGGTAGCTGAAGCTCTAAAAGAAAAAGGTTTCGAAGTTGATCGTAAGCAAATCCTTATTAAGGAAGACGCGATCAAAGAAGTTGGTAAACATACTGCAAAGGTGAAATTTCACCGCGATGTTGTTGTTGATTTCGAGTTCGAAGTTATCGCAGAATAACAAAGAAAGTTTTTATAAATTACTTTCTGATAATACAATTTCAAACAGAATAAAGGCTGTCTCTTCCAAGGGACAGCCTTTTATTAATTTTAAGAATTGCGGAAACCTTAAAAGGTTAGGACTTTCCAGTTTTCTTTAAGGTAAACTGTCAAAACTGGTCCCATTGCTTTAACCTCTATTCCCAAAGCTGCAAGCTGATCTGCAACTCCGTACATATTTGCACAGGCCACACAAGCTTCTACCTTTACTCCGTCGGCGATCATTTGTTTGACCCGATCCTGCAAAACTTTATTTTCGGAGAGTAGTTTTGCGGAGGGCCCCCAAACCACGAGAACAACTTCGTCGAACCATCCTTTGAGTTTGGCATTTTGTGTATACATAAAACAGACCTTTTCAGCCACTTCAGGATCGCTACTCGTCCAAACTACAGCAAGTCGTTGTTTTTCAGATTCTTTCATGTTTTCATTTTTTTTATTACTCCCGATCAAGATACTTGTGCAAAGAATCAGAAGGAGTAATGGTAAAATTGCTTTCATTACAATTAATTATTAATTTCCTGAAAGTAAGTAAAAATCCGGATTCGGTAAGTATTTTATTCAATTGAATGAATATTTTAATCAAGGAATAGCTTTTATTAATCGCTACTAATTTATATTTGTATAATTGTAAAAAAGGAACTTTGAAAAAGAAAACTCAGCAAGATATTATCGACCTTTATAAGAAAAGGTTCATGGAAGACGGCGTTACCGTTGAAGCATTGCCTCCTTCAGGATCGTACCGCGAATACATGCGACTGACCAGCCCTCATTTTAAAGCGATCGGAACCTGGAATGAAGACGAGAAAGAGAACACCGCTTTTATTGAATTTTCGAAACATTTCAGAAACAAAGGGATTAATGTTCCTGAGATCTATGATTACAGGCCATCAGAATGTATTTATTTACAGGAAGATCTGGGTAATGAAACCCTTTACAGCTATTTAAGCGAAGTGCGGGAATTTGAGGGATTTTCGGATAAAATTATTCGAATTTATCGCAAAGTTGTACAGGAGCTGCCTAAAATACAGATTGTTGCAAGCAAAGATCTCGATTACGATTTTTGTTATCCGCGCAAAGCGTTCGATCGGCAGTCGATGATGTGGGACCTGAACTATTTCAAGTATTATTTTCTTAAGCTGGCTAAAATACCTTTTAATGAACAGCTTCTTGAAGATGATTTTACCACGTTTACCGATTACCTGTTGAAAGCAGAAAGTAATTTCTTCATGTTTCGCGATTTCCAGAGTCGGAATGTGATGCTGGTTGAAGGCGAACCTTGGTTTATCGATTACCAGGGTGGCCGGCAGGGAGCACTTCAATATGATCTTGCTTCATTGCTTTACGATTCGAAAGCCGATATTCCACAGAATGTTAGGGAGGAGTTGATGGAAGATTACCTGGATGAATTGGAAAAGATTCATCCGGTCGATAGGACCGAGTTTCGTCAGTATTTTTATGGCTATGTGCTTATCAGGATGATGCAGGCGATGGGCGCTTACGGTTTCAGAGGTTTTTATGAAAAGAAGGAACACTTCCTTAAAAGTATCCCTTTTGCGCTCGACAATCTTGAAATCGTACTCAGCAAAGTTGATTTGCCAGTCGAGCTTGGCGAATTGATTAAGGTATTGAAGTCGCTTTCGGCATCCGAAACCTTGAAGAAAGTAGCTTCAAAACAGGCAGAGCTGACCATTGCCATCACCAGTTTCTCCTATAAAAAAGGATATCCGACTGACCTTTCGGGGAATGGCGGAGGCTTTGTTTTCGATTGTCGATCGGTGCGAAATCCGGGTAGATATGATCGATATAAATCACTGACGGGTAAGGATGATGCCGTGATCAGCTTTTTTGAAGAAGATTCAGAGATGGAGGATTTTCTGAAACCTGTATTTTCGATTGTGGAAAGATCGGTTGAAAAGTACATAGAGCGCGGATTTACACATCTTTCGGTTGGCTTTGGTTGCACAGGTGGTCAGCACCGGTCGGTTTATTCTGCGGAAAGGATGGGAACTTACCTGAGGAACAAATACCCTGTGCGGGTTGTTATCAACCATCGTGAACAAGATAATTGATTCAAAATGACAAAAAAACGCTGCGAGAAAAAGGATTACGAAAAGCCGGAAGAACCCAAATTCGAATGTAAAAAGTGCGGTCGTAAAGCCTTGAAGGAGAAACAGGTTTGCAAACCTAAGGAGATAGATTAATGAAGGCAATGATCTTTGCTGCCGGACTTGGTACACGGCTTTATCCTTTAACGATCGACAAACCCAAGGCGCTTGTGGAGATTGCGGGTAAAACATTGCTTCAGATGGCAATTGAAAAAGTGAGTCAGGCTGGTTATGATGATTTGGTAATCAATGTGCATCATTTTGGTGATCAGATTATTGAATATCTGGAGAAGAATAGCAATTTTGGTTTGAACATCACTATTTCGGATGAACGGAACCAATTATTAGATACAGGTGGAGGAATATTAAAAGCATCATCCTTGTTAGATGGAAATGAGGCTTTTCTGGTTTATAATGTTGATGTGCTGAGCAATATTGATCTACAGCTATTCCGGAAGTATCACGAGGAGCAGGGAGGATTGGCTACGCTCGCTGTGCGTAAGCGTAAAACAGCGCGGTATCTCGCTTTTGATGAAACAATGCAGCTTTCAGGGTGGCGAAATATCAAAACCAACGATGAGATTGCATCGCGTAGTATGCTTAATTGCAGCTTATTGGCTTTCAGCGGAATTCAGTTAATCGAACCGTCAATTTTTAAGTTGATTACCGAAACGGGAAGTTTTCCATTGATTCCTCTTTATCTCAGGCTTGCTGCGGAGCAACGTATAATGGGATACAACGACCAGTCAACCTTATGGATGGACCTCGGGAAACCTGATCAGATTAAGGAAGCAGAGAAATTTATTGGAAATCGAAAATATTGAATTAATTTTTTTTGTCCTAAGTCTGAAGAATTCAGCTTTGGTCTGCTTGCAACTGGCAATTCTGAGAGGAAAGAAAATTGCTTTTCTAAATTTGTTTAACTAATGTAAAGCACTATTGCTCTGTTATAATTAACTCCGATTAAAATGTCGCAACTACGTTGCTTTAAGAACTTTATAAGGCACTTATCTACAAAGATATTGCAACTACGTTGCTTAAAGGAAAGCTGCGTAGCGGATTAATCTTTGTAGAAAAAATGGAAAGGAAAATTTAAGCCACGTAGTGGTGGCATTGATATAACTGTTTAATAATTATTTGATTACAATTCTAAGTTAAATTTTATCCGGACACCAACCGTTTAAAAAATTAAGGTTTAAAAAAATATTTTTTCTGTGCTGTTTTTTTGTACTTTTAGTCAAAATTTACAGACTATGGCATCAACCAGACGTGATTTTTTGAAACTTTCAACCGGAACTGCAGTATTGGCAGCCCTTGTGCCGGCTTCGTCGACACTTTTATCATTTCTCAAAAACCCAAAAAAATGAGCGCGAACTCCTTAAATGTTGTGGCAATTGCCGAAACTTCTGCAGACAAGGCAGAGGAATTAAAATCAGTATGCCTTGGATTGATCGAACCAACCAGAAAAGAAAAGGGTTGCATCAGTTATGATCTTTACCAGGACACCACAAATCCAGGGAGATTCACCTTTATTGAAAACTGGCAAAGCAAAGAACACCTCGATGTTCATTTGAAAACGCCGCACCTTGTCGCTGCCGGCGCCGCTTTCGGAAAAATCGTAACCAAGGAAATGGTGGTTATGATGCTGAATAAATTAACTTAACCAATTACCATTTAATTGGTTCTTTCCCATAGGCGAAAAGGTATTCATTGGTTTTGCTGAACTGATGATTCCCGAAAAATCCTCTGTGGGCTGATAATGGAGAAGGGTGAACTGAGCTTAATACCAGGTGTTTGTTGGCGTTAATCAGTTCACCTTTTCGTTGGGCATAAGCTCCCCAAAGCAGAAATACAAGATGTTCCCCGGAGTCGGAAAGCATTCGGATCACATTGTCAGTGAATGTTTCCCACCCTTTTTTCTGGTGCGAACCTGCCTGATGTGCGCGAACGGTTAGTGTTGCGTTGAGTAAAAATACCCCTTGTTCCGCCAAGCGTTCAAGATTCCCCGATTTGGGAACCGGAATATCCAGATCGTTTTTAATTTCCTTAAAGATATTTTGAAGCGAAGGTGGTGTACTAATACCATCAGGAACTGAAAAGCAGAGCCCGTGTGCCTGCCCCGGTTCGTGATAAGGATCCTGCCCCAGGATGACTACTTTTACCTTGTCGAAAGGACACTTTTCGAATGCGTTGAAAATCAGCCTTCCGGGAGGATATATCTTTTGTGTGGTATATTCCTCTTTTACAAATTTGGTTAAATCGGTGAAATACGGTTTTTCGAACTCATCCCTTAGATGCTCTTTCCAGCTTGATTCAATTTTAATGTCCATCCTTTTCTATTGTAATATTTCTAATCTGTTTCTCCTTCAAAATTAGGACACTTTTCGATGCCTCAAAACATGTTCCTGAAATATACCTGCCAACCAACCGTTTTTTTGCTTAGAATTGTAGAAAATTATTGCAAATGGACATTCGTGACAGAGACTTTCAAGATGAATTCGTTTTTCAGGCCTCTCGAAGCGGAGGACCTGGAGGCCAAAATGTAAACAAGGTGAGCACAAAAGTGGAATTGCGCTTTCACGTTGTCGACTCGGCCTTGCTGACTGATGAAGAAAAGGCGATTATTTCCGGTAAGCTGATCAATAAAATCAATAATCTTGGCGAGTTAATCCTTGTTTCACAGAAAGAGCGTTCTCAACTCAAGAACAAAGAGAATGTGATTGAAAAGTTTTATCTACTTATTGAAAAGGCACTTACACCACGTAAAACGCGACATCAAACAAAACCAACCAAAGCATCTGTTGAAAGGAGGCTGGAGTCAAAACGGGTTCAGGCGAAGACCAAAATCAACCGGAAAGATGTTGATTTGTAGATAATAATACAAGCTTATTATGACTCATTTAGAGTAAGGCATGTGATTTATTACCAATATGATTACTCTTTAGATGCAATCATATTGAAACCATCATTGCTGAATGTACCAAATCTGATTGATTTGAAGATTGCTTAATCAATTACCACTATACCATAGTAAAAACCCTTCACCTTAATTGATGAGGGGTTTTTATTGTTATTAGTAAAGAACATGTTTAATAACATTAGTTTATGTTTATGTCTTATGGGTTATCTGAAATTTATATTGATACTTTTGACGTTTTAACCTAAAATAATTTATTGATATGGGACTTTTAAATATTCAAGCTTACAGCCATACTATGGTTGAATTACTTGAAGGTGAAATAAAGAATAGTCACGAACAAACAGACGAATTTTCTTACAATATTTTGTTGAAAAAATTGTCGATTAAGAATAATGCTGATGTGATGAATTTTTCATTTTCAAATGTGAGGACGGAAAATTGGCAAGGGAATAAAGTTTATTTTGGAACTCAAATTACAGCTTATCCTCATGTATTGGAATTTGCCTTTATACTCAATAGTGCGGAGAATGCATTAGCTATTACTAACCCATATTTAAAAATGACAACTGGATGTGATTCTTTTCTTTGGGAATTTAGTTCTGGTCAAATGGTTATCCTTAAATCTATATTTAATCGGTTTTAATTATGCAAATAAAATTTTTAAAGAAGGATAAGGACGCTATCATTAAGGCGTTAAGCAACTGTATAGAAAATCGAAGTATGTTCGTGAAATGTGAAAGTCCACAATTTCAAAATCAATGCCGAAATATTAGAACACATATTGAGGAAAGCGGTGGTATTGTTCCTTATACACCTGAAATGATGGAAACATTGCATATTGTTGTAATGAAATTTGGGGGAATGTTCAACGTCATGTTACCTGCGAAAATTCAAAATCTTAAAATCCTTCATTCGGGATATAAACTTGGACTTAATAAACCCAAAGATAGTTATGAAAACGCTTTGGGGGAATTAGTAATTGTTATTGATTAAAACATTACACAGTCCGAATATAATCGAAATATAACTACTTAAAAACCAATAAATTTAAAACAAAATGGACGATTTTCTTTTTAATTATATTATTACAACCAATAAAAAAGTTCACATAGGTTTAAAAGACGTTAGTTTCAAACTGAAATCTAACCACAGTATTAAAAATATACCTGGTAATTTCTCGGAAATTATTATAGATATTAAAAATATGGCTCTTTCTTTTTACTCACCAAATGAGTTGTATATAATAGGCAAATTACAAAGACCAGAATCATCAGATACAGACGAAGGAGCGATATTTACAGGTGTGACAGATTCAGGGCAAATATTTAAAATATATCTAAATATTCATACTGAGAATGTTGCTTTAACTGGTTATCAGTTGCAATATGATATTGACGCAAAAATTTACGGATTTACGGACTTCTGAACTCTTTAAAAATTAAAACTTAGGTATAGTTTAATGGATCAAAAGGAACAAAATACAATTCAAAATCGACAGTAATAAAATCGAAACATGATATTTTTAAGCGTGAATAGTGCAAATAATTATTCGGAGTGGTTTGGAATACTTGCAATTGTCGTAGGTTTAATTGTCGGAATACTTACTACGTATTGGTTAATATACCAAAGCATACAGTCAAGAAAGAATATTAAAGAGAAACAAAGAAAATTGAGCATAAGACCGGTATTTAAAACTTTTGATAATATTTACAGTCCTACAAGAAATAATTTAAACCTAAAACTATTCCTTAGTGGTGGTTCAGCACGAATAGTAGATGTAAAGAATCTCCAAAGTGATTTGGTAAATTTAACTTCATGCAGTAGCGCACGTAATCATGATTTAATTAATTGTGACAATTATATAACGTTATGTGTTTCAAATTATCCCGCGAATAAATTCAATATAGGTGAATTTGATTTGAACTTTAAATTAGTATTTAAAGATATTGAAGAGAATGTATATTCTCAGAACTTTCAAGGTACTTCTTCAAATGGGATAAAGACAAATGAACCAGTTGAAATAATTTAACCGCCGGACAATCGAAAGGATTTAAACCTTTACCTTTAATGGTAGGGGTTTATTTTTGTTTATAAAATGTTGATAATAAAATTATTTCCTATTGTTAATAATAAATGAGGTTGTATTTTTGAGGGATAATTCAAACCTAAAATATTAAAGCTATGAAATATCTGGAAGATTTAATAAAGGAAGCAAAATCTTTACAACATTCCGTACTTCAAATATTTCAGAAAGACCTTATTACTGGTGATTTAGTGTCTAAAATAAAATCAGTGCATATTCGAGGTAGATTTTATTTGAAAAAGATTGATAAAGTGATTTATAAAGAATATTCAAATTTGTTTTCAAGAACATATACTAATGAAAATTGGACTCAATGGAATAATTATATTCGAACGGAACTTGAAAGCTGTATTGGTTTTCTTATGGCAATCAATGACCTTAATCCAGATGAAGTAATTGATAAAACCTTAAATAAAATTTTTATTAGTCATGGAAAATTTACACCGTATTTTTATAAAATAGAGGCTTTTATAAAAGCATTAGGATTGATACCCATTTACGATATTAATGAGCCATCACAAGGAAAAAATATTAATTCTCATGTTACTAATCTGATAGGAAATTCTGATTTTTATATAATACTTGCCACTAAAGAAACAATTAGAGGCAAGCAAAATCTACCTAATCATAATGTACTAATTGAATATGATAGATTAATACAAGCAGGTAATTCAAATATTATTGTTTTATTAGAGGATGATTGTATAATGCCAAGTATGTTACAGGATGTCATTTATATTAGTTTTAATTCTGACACGATGGACACTGCTTTTATTAAAATTGCCAATGAGTTAGATAAAGCAGGGCTGATTAACTAAAGCTTTTCCTAAACTTAATTTAAGCCGAAAATATGATACTTTTAAGCGTGAGCGATAGTTTACAAGTTGTGAAAAGTACAACTGATTACATTGAAGGTTTTAAAATATTTGCAATAGTTATTGGTGCTATTGTTGGAATACTTACTATTTACTGGATAATTTACCAAAGAATACAAGTAGGGAAAAATAATAAAGAGAAAGAAAAAATTAATCTGAATGAGGCGAAACTAAGAAAATTGAGCATAAAACCGAAATTTATTCTTGAAAATTATATGTATGACCAAATGGAAAATTGTTTAACATTAAAATTTTATGTTAGTGGTGGTTCAGCACAATTAGTAAATATTGAGAATATTCATAGTAATTTAATAAGCATAAGTACAAATAATTACGCTCTTAAAGAATTAACCGAAATTAATGATTGGTTAGTACTTACTGTTTCAAATAATTCAGTAAATAAAACAAATATAGGTCTTTTTAATTTGAGTTTTCAATTGATATATAAAGATATTGATGGCAATAAGTATTCGCAGAAATTTGTAGGTGCTTATTCAGAAGGAATAAAGCCTAATAATCCAAAGGAAATAATTTAATCAATATTTTTGAAAACTGAACAATGATACTATTAGAAGCAAATCAATGTCTTTTATTTGGTGGAATACCTTTAACGGATTGGTTACAGGCAATAGGGGCAATTATTGCCATAATAGCAGTAATTTATGGTTGGAGTCAATTGCGTAAGGATAGTAAAGAGAAACAAACGCAAATTGATACTTTAACTGCTTTGGCAAAAGAAACCGCTTTACAAACACAAGAAATGATTGAAGGTAATAGACTTCAAATAGAACATTTAAAAAAGTATGAAGAACATATTGAAATAATCAAATCATCAAATCAAAGAGAGGCTGAAAAAAGAGAATCTGAGATACAATTAAGAATATCAGAAGTTAAGCCTAAGTTTAACTTGGAGGAGACAAAAAAATATTTAGACGGTAAGTATTTTGAATTGTCTTCAAATATGACTTTTGTTGTGGAAGGATTCAAGTTTACGTTTAAAAATTTAGGTGAAAAAGCTAAGATTATTGATGTTGAAGAAATGGGACTAAATAGTTTTATAATCAATATTAATCCGAATTTTGGAGAAGAAATTGAAAAAATGAAGACGTTTACAATTGTTTTAAAACCCGATTCAAGTACATTCTCTATGGAGGATTGTAACTTAAAATTTAAATTAACCTATGAAGATATATTGGGTAATGTTTACTTTCAAATTATTACTGGAACATACAAAAAGAATAATTTCACCATAAGTTATCCAAAATTACAAATTGAGCAGAGTTAAACTGTCTTAATTATGAGTTGTCCTAATCGAATAACATAAAAGTAAAAGGATGAAACTGTAATAGCTTCATCCTTGCATATGCCTGTTCAGCAAATTTTTATAGTTGTTTCAATTGCTTTATTCTTAATGATGTATTCTCGTACTATTTTTTTGTATTTTCAGCACCTGAAATTAAATGCTTACTGACTGCGCAATCCTTCAAATTTTCTCTAAATTATCTGTAGTTGAATAAACAGGTTAAGAACAATTTATGAGGGTTCCAAAGATTATTAAATTAGACCCATATTATGAGTTGTTCGTTGCGATTTCTCCCGCTTTTTCTTCTGATATCAACATTGACCATTGCACAACCCTCCATTAAAGGAGTTTATGTCTCAAAATCACCCACAATTGACGGGCGGTTAAACGACGAAGCGTGGATCAATGCGGCCCAGGTGGATGAGCTTTTTCAGCGTGAGCCCAATATTGGTCAACCGGTTTCCGAAAAGACACTGTTTTACGTTTGTTACGATGCCAGTCATCTCTATGTGGGCATCAAATGTTACGACGATCCTAAAAAGATCACGGCCAAAGAGATGGCGCGTGATGTCAGCCTGGGGAATGATGACCGTATTCAGGTTATTTTGGACACCTACCTCGATCATAGGAATGGATACTGGTTTCAGATCGGGCCACGCGGTTCGATTGGGGATGCAACGATTAGCGAAAATGGGGCCGTTTTCAATAAAGAATGGGATGGCCTCTGGGAAGGGAAAGCGCGGATTGTTGAAGATGGCTGGGAGGCGGAGATGGCAATTCCTTTTAAAACAATTGGTTTCGATAAGAACCAAACGACGTGGGGAATCAAATTTATCCGTCACATCAAACGGAAACTCGAATCATCGTACTGGCCAACAGCCAACATCAATAGCTATAAATTTCAAGTCTCCGATGCCGGTTTAATTGAAGGAATCCAAAATATCACGCAGGGAATCGGATTGGATCTTTCGCCATATGTCGTTGGAGGAATGGATACGAAGCGGGATATCAAAAATAAATACCATGTGGATGGTGGATTGGATATGTTCTACCAGATTACGCCAAGTTTGAAGTCTTCGTTATCAATTAATACCGATTTCGCTGAAACAGAGGTCGATGATCGCCAGATTAATCTTACGCGTTTCAACCTTCTTTTTCCTGAGAAGCGGGACTTTTTTCTCGACGGATCGAGCCATTTTTCATTCGGAATCCAGGGTGATGATTTAAATCCTTACGGGAAAGGTATTATTCCGTTCTTCTCGCGTCGGATGGGTTTGGATAGTAATGGTTTGCCTTTGCAAATCAACTATGCCGGTAAACTCGTTGGAACGATAGGCA
>Ga0209724_1004569_pt1 | contig 10854 bp, 5 predicted proteins | sample grotaG_FD_184143 | JGI IMG/M metagenome (GOLD analysis project Ga0209724, IMG submission 184143) | Glacier valley bacterial and archeal communities from Borup Fiord, Nunavut, Canada, to study Microbial Dark Matter (Phase II) -... | ecosystem: Environmental > Aquatic > Freshwater > Ice > Glacier ... | reverse complement strand
AGTGGGCGGGGAGGCCGGGTTGGGACGGAAAACTACACTACCCAAAATAATCTCATTTCGGTCTAAAGGAGGTAGGCTGACAATAACCGAGTTACTGGTAACAGAACTAATCCAGATTCGTGCATCGCTGAAATTGCCGTAGCCCACCACTAAAGCCGGGTCAAAGGGTAATTCCAAGCGGAGTTGCTCGCCTTTACCCTCTCCTAGATTTTTAACCTTAAAGCTGGCAGTAATCAGGGTATTGGGGTTTGTAGCGGCCTCTCGGTCAGGGCTAACCCGCAGTTGCGCCACTAAATCAGAGGGGGATTTCTGGCTATTTTCTAGCAGTTTGGGTTTACCGAAAAGTTCAGCAGTGGTGGTAGCTTTGGCTGAATTCTTGCCACCTGAAACCAGCACCTGCCCATTTTTTAGCGGGGCTGAGATTTGTGCGCTGCGGGCGGTGGACATCGCGGCGGTATAAGTCCACCTATTGGTAGCGGGGTCATATAACTCTGAGCTACTCAGAATTCCCGTTTTGCCGCCATAGCCACCTTCAACTAACACTTTACCATCTGGTAAAAGAGTAGCGTTGTGGCTGGTGCGGGCATCCTGTAACCTGCCAGCATCACTCCAACTGTCAGAGCTAGGGTCGTATAATTCGGCACTGGCCTCATTGCCATTCCTGCTCCGCCCTCCAGCGACCAACACTTTGCCATTAAGTAAGAGGGTAGCCGAGTGGTGGTCGCGCTCTACCTTCATTGGAGCTACGGCATTCCACTTATTGGTCGCAGAGTTGTAGAGGTCTACTTTGTTGGTAGTAAACTCGTGGAGCGAGTCAGAACCCCCTGCGACCAACACTTTGCCATCAGCTAATAAAGTGGCGGTGGGAGCATAACGAAAGGTTGACATCGGGGGAGTTTCACTCCAATTATTGGTCTTAAAATCATAAAGTTCCTGGGGACCGCGTTCATCTCCTGCTCCAGCGACCAACACTTTGCCATTGGGTAAAGTGGTAGCCGTGGTATCGGAACGGAGGAATTCAGTCGGCGAGGCGAAACTCCAAGTTCCCGTAGCTGGGTCGTATAGCTCGACAGTTGGAACTATGTCTCTCCCGTAAGTTCCGCCGCCTACCAGCACTTTACCGTTAGGTAAGAGGGCCGCAAAATGGGCTGCTCTAGGATTGTTTAGACTACCTGTAGAGCCCCAACTACCTGTGGCGGGGTCATATAACTCAGCACTAGCAATAATATTTTCACCATCGGTGCCACCCGCCACCAACACCTTGCCATTGCCAAGGACGGTGGTGGTCGCGCTAAATCTGGGGGTAATCATACTACCAGTAGGAGTCCAGCTATAATTAGTGGCGGCGAAGCTGTTAGGGGCACTAGCGGCAATTTGGACGGGCAGGAGCAACAAAGTCAGAACTATTGCCAATCCCACTGCCCTGAAACAGATTGGTAATAGGGTTCGGCTTGAGATTGTTTGAGTTTCTCTTTTTTGTTTTAACATCTTTTGTACTCCTGCGCTTGATAACTGAGCGAAAAACATCTGAAGAAGTTCTTCTACGAATTATTTCAAAGGAAAAGAACAGGTTTTCGGATGGTTTAGCAAATTACTTGGTAAACTCTTTGCCCAAAAATATGACGATCACTTTTTCACGGCTAATCAATATCAAAACTCCTGAATCTTACACATAACTACTTTAAGTTAAGCTAATATAGTGACGGGTTGTAAGGTGGGTATCCCTTGCAACTGTAGCTGGGACTGGCGATGATAAGCGATTATTTCTGCCAGTATCTCATCCAGTTTCACTTTTGGCTGGTAGCCAGTCAGGGCTTGGAGCTTGGTGATGCTGGGTACTCGGACACAGATGTCCTCGAAGCCCTCACTGTAGGCACTGCTGTAAGGCACATACTCAATCTGGGAAGGGCTGCCAGTCAGAGCGATGATTCGGTGGGCTAATTCCTTGATGGTGACGGGTTCGGGGTTGCCCACGTTATAAATCTGACCGTTGGCATCGCCAGTACCCATCAGTTTCTCTAAAGCCCAGACCACATCTCCCACATAGGAGAAGGAGCGCACCATCTGCCCGTCATCGTAGACCGTGAGGGGTAATCCGGCCAGGGCTTGTTTTACCAAGCGGGGTATTACCATCCCATATTCCCCAGATTGGCGGGGGCCAGTGGTGTTAAAGAGGCGGGCGATAGTGACGGGCAATTTCTTCTCCTGCCAGTAGGCTAGAGCCAGGAATTCGTCCATCAGTTTGGAGCAGGCGTAACTCCAGCGACCCTTGTAGCTGGGGCCAAGCAGCAAGTCATCAGTTTCGGTGAAGGGGACGCGGTTACTTTTGCCGTAGACCTCGCTGGTGGAAGCCAGCAGCACCTTCTTGCCTTTTCTGGCAGCCCATTTCAGCACCAGTTCCGTGCCTTTGAGGTTGGTTTCAATGGCGCGAGTGGGGGATGCTACCACCAATTTGACCCCGACGGCGGCTGCCAGATGATAGACCACCTCACAGGTATCAATCAATTCGGCTAGGACGGGTTCGTGCATCACTGTATCAATGGTATAGTGAAAGCGGGGGTGGGATTTGAGGTGGGTGATGTTGCTAATGCTGCCAGTGGAGAGGTCGTCAATGATATAGACTTCCTGACCGAGACCCAGCAAATATTCAGCCAGATGGGAGCCGATAAAGCCCGCCCCTCCCGTGATTAGAACTGTGGTCATTCCTGATTCTTTTCTTTTTCTTAATAAGAAGATTGGGCGAGTTCCCAAGCTTGAGGGATGGCTTCGGTTAGCCACCATTCCCAAAATTCTAATCGTTTTTGTGGATCAAATTTTAATAGTGCCGGGTTTAAAGTCAAATCTTCGGATGGTACAACTGAATTAATCACTGTATATGCCGCTACCGCCCTACTCGCAAAATCTCTATCATAGTCATAAATGTCATCTGAGTTGTTAGTGGTTAAGTTATTTGGACCATATATAATCATTTCTAATGTAAAATAAGAAGCATTAAATGTATTTGCTACATCATAAGAGACCCAATATTCAATATTCAACGCAGTGTTAAATTCCCCATAAAGCTCAAATAAATTATCATCAATGGTGGTTTTACCCAATAGGAGCTTTTCTGCAAGTTCTAGCATTTCCTCTGGTCTAGTTACTGCGTCTGGATCAAATGTAATTTGTTGCCAGATACTTTCCCATAAAAATAAAACTTTTTTTGATGTTAAAATTCCTAACCATCCTAGCGTTTTATCGCCTGTCGTTAAATTTAAGAGTTGTTCTTTAATGTTAGTGTGGTACTGGCTTGTATCAACCTCCTTTATTGTCGTTTTATTTGACAATATTATTCTTGAAGGTCCAAAACTTTGATAGAGTTTAAAGCGTTGTGAGGAGCTAATATTATGATCCGAATCATTTCTTACAATCTGTAAATACTCTTCGGTTAACTCTTTGGTTTCCGCAGCTAATTCCATAATCTTAAGATATCCTTGTATGAACGTTTCTTTAGGGTTATTTTTTTGCCTACACACTATTACAGCATTTTGGAAATAAAGCAATAGAATTAAGCCTGTAAAGGGTGCCTGGTATAGGTACATTTGAAAGATTTAGTCAAGATCCGGTTGAAATAGGCAATGAGGGCCACAATCCGTTCTTTCAGTTGTTCGACAGAATTAAGACTGCCGAATTTTAGTAACCTTGGCTCAAAAATTTTCATAAAGACCCTTAGCATTAAATAATGTCAATGTCACAGTATCAACAACTGGCCAGGTATACCATCTACCGTTTTTTTGTACACCCTTAATACATTCTTCACAAGGTAAATTACTAACCAAGCCGTTTACATTTTGATCTTTATCCAAAAAACCAAGGGTATCAAGTCCTTGAAGTAGATATATCATTAGTCTTTCCGCATGGAAATCAACTGGTCCATGATCACTTGCTTTAAAGAATCGAGGGTCTGTTCCAACTTCTTTTGAAAGAGCTTCAAGTGCCTTTTGAACCTGTCCAGAATTAATTTTACCACCAAAATAAACTGTAACCACTGGTATGAAGAATCCTCTTATTAAAGGGAAAGCTAATGCTATTGTAATATCGGGTAGATTACTTGCTGCTTTTATAGCTATTTTCCATAGAGTTCTAAGGCGCGTTATATATTGAGTAGATCTTATGAATGAAATCAAATCACGTAAGTTTTTACCTACTCGTGCCAACGCTGGTGTACTTTTCTTAGAACCTTGCGAATCTAAAGATGAAGTCTCAACAAATGTATTTCCTGATGGGTCACTAAAATTGATTGGGTTACTCGCAACATAATTATATCGATTAATTTCAAGAGGTGACTCTAAATCGTACCCAACTTGATCCTTACTTTGAAAACGAGCGTTGAGGGGATTATAATACCTGGCTCGCAAGTCGTAAAGGCTGGTTAGCGAGTCAAATTGCTGTCCGCTGTAGAGGTATTTGGTGCTGGGTGTGCCACTAAACCCTTGCAAGTTTCCAAAAGCATCGTACTTATAGTTTTCCAGAACAGTACCAGTATTGCTGGTCAGATTGCGTATACCGCTATGCCCATCCATCAAGAAATATTCGGCATTGGTACTACTTCGCTTCTGAGAAAGTAGTTCCCCGTTCCCAACCACATAACTGGTCTGGATGGTGTTAGAGCCATCGGTTTCAAGTGCCACATCACCATAAGCCGATTGCTCATCCCACAGATAATTTGTAACGGCACTCCCAATGGTTTGTTTGACCCTGCGTCCGTCGGCATCGTAGAGGTAACTGGCAGTGCCACCCGGCACACTGGCCCCAATCAGCCTGTCCATCACATCCCAGGTGTAATAAGTGCCTCCACTAACCCCGCTCAGGTTGCCGCGTTTGTCGTAGCTGTAGAGCTTGCTCCCTTCGCTCAACAACTGGTCTAACTCGTTGTATAAATAACTGGTGGTCAGGCTTCCATTTGTCGAGTAACTCAACCTGTTCCCGGTTTTATCGTAGGCGAAGGTGGTGGTGGTTATCGGGTCGCTGCTAACTTTGCGGGTTTCGCTAATCAGCCGGTAACTATCATCATAGAGCCACTGGTTGTAATTCCCGCCAAACTCGTCCACTTTGGTTCTATTGCCCACCGGGTCGAGGGTGTAGGCATAACTGGCAAGAACTGTCCCACCACTATTCTTCTGGGTGATACTAGCCAGGCGGTTCAGGCTGTTGTAGCCATAGGTGATGCTGATACCATTGGGCAGGGTTAGCCCCACTCTTAACCCCACCGGGTCATAGTTATAAGTGGTCTGGTTAGCCCCATCATCAGCCCCTTTGACCATACTCAGCCGCAGGGCATTGTCATAGGTGTAGCTGGTGACTTTGGGGGTGCTGCCAGCGGTGGCGGTCATGGTGGTGCGATTGCTGCTGGCATCCCACTGGTATTCCACCTTCAAGACCTGTGACCCTGGCTGGGTGATGCTGGTTACTCGGTCTCGTTTGTCATAGCTGTATTGGGTGGTGCCACTTCTAAGGCTGTCGGTTACGGTCTGCCTTTGCCCGGTGGCGGTGTAGCTCGTGGTTATTACCCGGCTGTTATCGCCATAGTTTAGCTGGCTCAGGCGGTTCATGTTGTCGTACTGGAAAGTGTTGGTGATCAGCCCACTGGTGCTGCCAGCCGGGGCGGTTAGCTGCTGGCTGGTGCGGTTGCCCACCAAATCGTAACCATATACCTCAAAGCTGTTGTCAGGCCAGATTTTTTACATTTGACTTCTTTTTTTTATAGTTTCAATAGCTTCTAACGCAATTTCGGCAACATCTTCATTATCCCAGGTTGTATCTTTGTCTGTTTGAGCTATTTGTTCAAGTTCAACTATTACTTTTTCATCGCCTATTTCACCAAGAGCTTGAACAGCCCGTCCCCGTACCGTTGGATCGGAGTCTTTAAGAATTTGTATTAACAACTCAATTGCTCTTTCGTTTTTTAGTAAGCCTAAAGCTTCAGCCGCAGCTGCACGTGTCACATTATCATTATTATATTTAAGAGCTTGAGTTATCGGCTCAAATCCACGACTGTCACCAAAATATCCTAAACCTATTAATGCGCTACCACGCAACCAACTGGTTTGATTTTGAGCTTCTTCTAACAGTATTTCAAAAGCTCGTTCATCTCCAAGCCTGCCTAATGCACTATAAGCTGCCTTAGCTACTTGGTTCTCCTTCTCTTTGGTTGCTTCAACAAGTGTTTCAAACGCTGCTGGTTTACCTATTGACCCCAATGCATGCGCAACACTATCTCGAAGAAACTCATGTTTGTTTTTATTTTTAAGGATCTGGATTAGTGGGTTGACAGCTCGTTCATCCTTAATTAGTCCCAGTGCTACTGCCGCTTTATCTGCAACATGCCAATCTTCGTCTTCTAGGGCGTGTATCAAAGCTTGTGTAGCGCGTTTATCACCGACATGTACTAATTTATTGGCAGCCTCTTTCCGTACTTCAGGGCTTTCGTCTTTTAATGCCTGGATTATTGATCCTAAAGCCCATTTACCCACACTCCAAGGTAGTGCACGAATAGCTTTAATTCGTACTGTATTATCTATATCTTTCAGCGCATTGCTTAATTTCTCAATTTTTTGCTTTTCTTCATCTGAGTAACCCGAATCAATACTCAAACCATCTATCCCTTTCTTTTCAATAATTATGATTAAGTCAAAAATAAGTTATTGAGTATTAACTTTCCTAATTAAAATAAACCAGCGATAAAGAGTAACCCATCTATTGCTAAATCAATCACAATTCCGGTCTTGCTAGGTCTACGTCCAGGTTTTGACTTGCATTGATTGCAAATTCCCCTAGGATTACCAGTTGCTGATACTATATTAGTTCCCGGTTGTCTGTTTTTCCAACCTTTAGCTACATCTTCCATATAATCTTCTGCATGTTTAAGGTTATTACCAGGAACACCAGGGCGATATTCTCCTCCATCAACAATCCACCCTAAATTCTGGTAATAATTTTTGAAATCGTTTATTTTCCCTTCATAAGCATTACCAAAGTTCTTATTATTATAATCGCTAATAGTCATAAATTTTTGGGGATATCCAAACTTGTCTGTACCTTCACCATAGACAAGTGATAAAGGAAGCTTTTTATCAGAACCTAGGTGAGATAACAAGTCTTCGTAGAGATTTTGCGCTTGGCCTATTAGAAAATCTGATACTAACTCTATGGCAACATCGACTAATTTTTTACCAACCGCACCCAATGCTGGTCTTGCAGCTATTGCTATCTTTTTTATGAATGATAGGTCAACGAAACTTAATCCTTCGGGGTCAGAATGGTTGACAGGATTATCCGCAGTATAACCATATCTATTCAACTCTATTGGATTGTTAAAGGTTACATCAGCTACATCCCTAGCCAAGAACCTAGCCTGATTAGGATTATAATACCTTGCTCTTAAATCATACAAACCAGTTAGGCTGTCGAACTGTTGCCCAGTGTATAGATATTTAGTGTTAGGCGTGCCACTAAATCCTTGCAAGTTTCCAAAAGCGTCATATTTGTAGTTTTCAAGAACTGAACCAGTATTGCTGGTCAGATTGCGAACCCCGCTATGCCCATCATAGAGGAAATATTCGGCATTGGCACTACTGCGCTTTTGGGATAATAGCTCTCCGTTGCCCAACACATAGCTATTCTGAATAGCATTAGAACCATCGGTTTCAAGAGCAACATCGCCATAAGCCGATTGTGCATCCCACAGGAAATTGGTAACATTCGCCCCAATGGTCTGTTTAACTCGCCTACCATCGTGGTCATAGAGGTAACTGATACTCCCACCCGGCACACTGGCCCCGATCAACCTGTCCATCACATCCCAGGTGTAATAAGTTCCACCACTTACCCCGCTCAGGTTGCCCCGTTTGTCGTAGCTGTAGAGCTTGCTTCCTTCGCTCAGGAGTTGGTCTAATTCGTTGTAAAGGTAGTTAACCGTCGAACTGCCAGTGGTGGCATAACTCAACCTGTTCCCGGTCTTATCGTAGGTATAATTGGTCGTGGTTAGTACCGTTCCGCCACTATTCTTCATGACTTCGCTACTTAGGCGGTAGCTATCATCATAGCTCCATTCGGTTGAGGTGTTATCATATTCGGTTACTTTGGTTCTGTTTCCTGCCGCGCCGAGGGTGTAGCTATAGCGGGCCAGCACCTTCGAGCTTCCCTGAGTATCAGTGATAGTTTTGAGACGATTAAGGCTGTCATACTCATAGCTAACGGTTATTCCATTGGGCAGGGTCATTTTGGTTCGCAAGCCTACAGGGTCGTAGGTATAAGCGGTCTGATTAGCCCCATCGTCCGCCCCTTTAACGGTACTCAAGCGCAAGGCATTGTCGTAGGTGTAGCTGGTGACTTTGGGGGTGCTGCCTGCGGTGGCGGTCATGGTGGTGCGATTGCTGCTGGCATCCCACTGGTACTGGACTTTCAAGACCTGTGACCCAGGCTGGGTGATGCTGGTTACCCGGTCTCGTTTGTCGTAGCTGTACTGGGTGGTGCCACTTCTGAGACTGTCGGTAATGGTCTGCCTTTGCCCGGTGGCGGTGTAGCTCATGGTGATGACCCGGCTATTATCGCCATAGTTTAGCTGGCTCAGGCGGTTCATGTTGTCGTACTGGTAGGTGTTGGTGATTAGCCCACTACTTGTCCCAGCCGGAGCGGTTAGTTGCTGGCTGGTGCGGTTGCCTACCAAATCGTAACCATATACCTCAAAGCTGTTGTCAGGCCAGATTTTCTTGCTCTGCCGACCCAACAAATCATACTCAAACTTGGTGCTGTGCTGGTTGGCATCCAGGATGGTTTTAAGCCTTCCCAGCACGTCATACTGGTAACTGGTGGTTTGGGTGACACCCCCGCTAACATTTATCGGGATATTGACCGCCTTCAGCCGATTAAGCTCGTCATAGCTGTAGCTGGTGATTTTCCCGGCCTGGTCGGTTTTAGAGATAACATTCCCAGCCCCGTCATAAGCCTGTTTGTTGTTGGTGCCGTCCACAAAGTCGGTCTGGGTGGACCTACCCCGAATATCGTAGGTGTAGGTCATCACCCGCCCGTTGGCATCCTTCAGCTTGTAAGTCCGCCCGGCATCGTCATAGGTAGTGCTGGTAGTCTTGGTCACCTGGTTGGTGAGGGTTATTACTCTATCGGCGTTGTCGTATTCGTAGAGGATATATGGCTGATTTAGGGGCAGACTACCCGAGCCAGAATAGGCGTTATATTGCCGGGTTTTCCTACCCGCCGCATCATAAACGTTCACCGTGGTGGCGGCATCGGTGGTGCTACCACTGGCGGAGGTGGTGGTAATAAGCTGCCCGGCCAAGTCATAACCATAGGTGGTGGTCAGAACGGGTGAACCACCGCTGGTGTTACTATTCTCCTGGGTGCGATTGCCCCGCCAGTCGTAAACAAAGCTCTGGCTGGTGCCATTGGGGTTGGTTATCACGGTCACCCGGTTAGCAAAATCGTAGGTGTAGGTGATGATGTTGCCCCTGGCATCCTTTTCGGTCAGCTTGTTGCCGTTATTGTCATAAGTGTAGCTGGTTTTGGCCTCAAAATTCACCCCGCCCCCAAAGGCGTTGGTAACGGTTATTACCCGGCCAATATTGTCATACTGATACTGGGTCACCACCCCCACTGCGTCGGTCATCTGGATCATGCGGCCCATCGTGTCGTATTGGTAGCGGTTCAGGTTGCCCAGTGGGTCGGTTTCGCTGACCTTGTTGCCATATTGGTCATAGGTATAGAGGCTAGACTTGCCATTACCATCGCTACGGCTTAAAACGCTTCCTCGGCTATCGAAAGCATAACCCCCTGCTGTGCCGATAGTATCGGTGACGCTGGTGGGCAGGAAGTTAGCATCGTAGCCCACTCCCCAGGTATGAGTGCCACCACTACCAAAGGGTTCGATAATACTTTGCGGCCCGCCATAAGGGTTATAGTTAGTGCGGGTGGGGATGCTGACCGTGTTGGTAACGGCGGTCTGGTAGCCCTGAGCATTAAACTCATAATTTACCGCCCGACCAATATCGGGAGTACCATCACTTATTTTCGGTAGGAGGGTCTGAGTGATGTTATGCGACGTATCGTAACTATTCTGGGTAGAACGTCTGACCATTTGGCTGGTATTAGGGTCAATCCCCACATCCATGGTCTCGCTGATTAGTTTCCCATAACCATCAAAGGACTGCACCACAATCTGATGTTGACCACCAACATCGGGGTTAGTGATGGTGGTGGAGCTATTGGGGTTGGTGGTAGTGGGCAGGGTATAGGCATAGGTGGTGGTGTAACGGGTGCTGGCATTGACGGGCTGGGCCACACTGATTAACCGACCATTAGCATCATAATCGGTCACGACCTGCTGATTGCCCCTGGGGTCAAAAGCTTCCTTAAAGAGGTGTTGCAGGGTGGTGGTAGCCGTGAAATAGGTGTAGGTAATGGGCGTGGTCAAAACCGGGAGGGTGACGGTCACTAAATCCCCCGAAGTGTAGTTTGCGCCACCAGTGGAGGCATAGTTATAGGTGTAAGTAATGCCCGTGGTGTCGGTAATTTTGGTAATTCTGTTATTTACCCGGTCAAAACAAACCAGATAACCAACTGGACAACCCGCATTATTGGGTATAGCTTGATTGCCTGTTACCTTGATTCCGCTAGGGTCATAAGTCAATTTATTACCGTTAAGGTCGGTAATAGACACGAGTTTGCCAGGGGTAGAGATGCTGCCATTAACCGAAGGCGCGGCAATCTCATAAAGCCGACCATAGGGGTCACGATACTGGTATTGGGTGGGTTTGTACCAGTAACCAGGGAAGCAGACGTAACCACCCCCCGAAGGACTGA
>Ga0209724_1004568_pt1 | contig 10854 bp, 6 predicted proteins | sample grotaG_FD_184143 | JGI IMG/M metagenome (GOLD analysis project Ga0209724, IMG submission 184143) | Glacier valley bacterial and archeal communities from Borup Fiord, Nunavut, Canada, to study Microbial Dark Matter (Phase II) -... | ecosystem: Environmental > Aquatic > Freshwater > Ice > Glacier ... | reverse complement strand
TAATGCTTCCAATAAGTTAGCAAAAACACTTTCTTCAAATTCAGAAAATGATTTTTCATCTGATGAAAATGTTGCAGGTTTTAAAGCTACAGATTTAGTACAAAATGGTATGAATATTAATTTTAACATAAACAATATTCCATTTCATTTAAAAACAATTGGTAAGCACAATATGGAAAATGCATTAGCTGCTTCTACCGTTGCAAGCCTTATTGGCATTTCATTAGAACAGTCTGCTGAAGGCCTGAAAGAATATGAAGGAATTTACAGAAGACACCAGTTACTGGGTATAAAAAAAGGGGTAAAAGTAATTGATGATTATGCACATAATCCTGCAAAATGTGCTGCATCCATAAAAGCCTGCCAACCAATAGCACCCAAAGTAATTGCATGGTTTCAGCCACACGGTTATGGCCCGACCAGATTTTTAAAAAACGATTTTATAAAGGAAATTGCAGAAGCATTAAGGCCTAATGATGAAATTTGGATGAGCGAAATTTTTTATGCCGGAGGAACCGCAGTAAAAGATATTTCGGCAAATGAATTGATAATAGAAATCAGCAAACTTGGCAAAAATGCTTTTTTTATAGAAGACAGAAATAACCTTTTACAGGAACTTAAATCACATTTTACCGATGATTGCGTTTTACTTTTAATGGGAGCAAGAGACCCGGAACTGGAATTTTTTAGTAAAAATATTTATAAGCAATTATAGCAATCATGCATAATGAAATACTTTTTATAAATATAGCTAAACTGGTGAATGTAAGAGAGCAGAATGAACTTATAAGAGGAACTGATTTGGCAAAATTACCCATATTAGAAGATGCATTTTTGTTGATAGAGGATGGTTACATTACAGACTTCAGTGCAATGTTTGAACTTGAAATTAAGGTTCCGCAACTCCCCAAAAACGTTATAGATGTAAGCGGTCAATTCATTTTGCCTTGTTGGTGTGACAGCCATACCCACATTGTGTTTGCAGGCAGCAGAGAAAATGAATTTGTAGATAAATTAAAGGGTGAAAGCTATGCAGAAATTGCAGCAAATGGAGGGGGTATTTTAAATTCTGCAAAAAAATTAAATGAAACTTCTGAAGAGGAATTGTTTAAAGCTACCACAGAAAGATTAAAAGAAATTGCCCAACTGGGAACGGGGACTGTAGAAATTAAAAGTGGGTATGGATTATCTGTTGAAGGAGAAATTAAAATGTTACGGGTTATTAAACGACTAAGAGAAAATTCAGACCTTTTAATCAAGTCAACCTTTCTGGCTGCACATACTTGTCCTGCTGAGTTTAAAGAAAATCACAAAGGTTACATTGATTGTATAATAAATGAAATGCTGCCAATTATTGCCCGAGAAAATCTCGCCGATTTTATAGATATATTTTGTGAAACCGGCTTTTTTTCACCCGAAGAAATGGAGGAAATTTGTATTGCCGGCGCTGCCGTGGGTTTACAACCAAAATTGCATGTCAATCAATTAAACAGCATTGGCGGCATAGAAATGGGAATAAAAAATAATGCGCTTTCACTTGATCATCTTGAAACATTATCTGCAGATGAAATTACTTTATTAGGAGATTTTGAGGGTTGCAGCACACTCTTACCAACCGCTGCATTTTTTTTAAGCATGCCAATGCAACCTGCACGAAAATTAATAAACGCAGGAGCTGCAGTAACGCTTTCATCTGATTATAATCCCGGCTCTTCACCGTCCGGCAATATGAATTTTGTAACATCGCTTAGTTGTATACAAATGAAAATGCTGCCCGAAGAAGTTATAAATGCAGCAACAATAAATGGTGCTTACGCAATGAATTGCGAAAATGAAACAGGCTCGATAATGATTGGTAAAAGAGCCGATTTAATTTTGACCAAAAAAATACCTTCTGTTGCCTATTTGTTTTATAGCTTTAGCATCAATAACATCGAAAGGGTAATGTTGAAAGGCAAATGGGTTTAAGATTTAATATCAAATAATATTATTTTAAATATCGTAATCTAAAATTTACATAAAATCATTCGCTCAAACCATCAAATGAAACACTTTAAATTTTACGAAAAAAAGGATATTGTTTCGCTTACAAAATTGCGTCGTTTTGAAACAAAACTTGGTGAACGAATTCAGTATTTGGCAAAAGGAGAATGGCCTGAAGTATTGCATGAAAATGCTGCAAAGTATGTGGTGGTTGGTATTCCCGAAGACATTGGTATAAAAGCAAACTATGGCACAGGTGGTGCAGATTCAAACTGGTATCCATTTTTACATGCATTTTTTAATATACAAAGCAATGATTTTTGCAGTGGCGAAGATGTGTTACTACTTGGGCATTTTGATTTTGGCGATATAAAATATCTTATAGAAAACAATGCTTACAATGAAGAAGAAAAAATAGATGCTTACCGGCATGCGGTTAATACAATAGATGATGAAGTTGAAAATATCGTAAAAACAATTTCTGCATCGGGAAAAATTCCAATCATAATAGGAGGTGGGCATAACAATGCTTATCCACTATTAAAAGGTACTGCAAAAGGGTTATTAAAAAAAGAGTTGATACCAATTGCACAAATGAATGCCATTAATTTAGATGCACATTCAGATTACAGAACAATGGAAGGCCGGCATAGCGGTAATGGATTTAGGTATGCAGAATCTGACGGATATTTAGGTAAATACAGCATTGTAGGTTTACAGGAAAATTATATTTCACAGAATGTTTTGGTCGATGTGTTATCAAATCCATTTATACAATACACATCTTACGAAGATATTTTTTTGAGGGAAAAGAAAAGTTTTATACAGGCTGTAGGCCAGGCTGTAGATTTTACACATGATAATTATACGGGGATTGAACTGGATGTAGATTGCATACAGCATGCATTGTGCAGTGCACAATCTCCTTCAGGGGTTAGTTTACTTTTGGCCAGACAATTTATTACTTATACAGCCCGTCATTCCAAAGCTGCATATTTACATGTTTGTGAAGGCGCTACACAAATGGCAGATGGCAGAAAAGATGAAACAACCGGAAAATTAATAACTTATCTGGTAAGTGATTTTATAAAAGGAATGAATGAGCGGTAAAAACTGATTTTAATAAAACAGTTTAAATAGATATGACAAAAGCTGAAATAAGAAAATTATACAGACAAAAAAGAATGGACTTATCAGCAGGTGAAAAAGACCGGCTGGAAGATCTTTTGTTGATACAGTTTCAAAGTCTGCTTATTGATATACCGGATAATATAATGAGCTTTTTGCCAATAGAAAATTATAACGAATACAACCCAATTTTAATTGAAGAATATTGTTTTTTTAAAAACCCTGCTGCAAGTTTAATATACCCCGTAACAAATTTTAAAAACAACAGTTTAATCCCTGTTGCAACAAAAGAAGATACTGTTTTTGAGGTAACCGAAAACCAGATAAATGAGCCTATCAACGGCACGCCGGTTTTGCCGGTATCAATACAACTAATGTTGGTACCCTTGTTGGGCTTTGATGTAAACGGATACCGGGTTGGCTATGGCAAAGGATTTTACGATAAATTGATTGAAACTTGTAACAGTAATATGCTTAAAATTGGTTTTAGTTTTTTTGAACCCATTGAAATAATTGATATAAATGAATTAGATCAAAAAATAGATTTTTGCATAACTCCTCAGCGTATTTATCAGTTTTAAAATTAATGATTTGCTTAAAAGTTTCAGGTACTTGCTGTTTCCGTTTTCACTTATTTACGGCTCTGTAATATTGTTTCGTAATTTTTTGTTTGATAAAAAAATATTCAAGTCAGCCTCTTTTAATTTTCCATTAATATGTGTGGGCAATATTGCAGTTGGTGGAACGGGTAAAACACCAATGACGGAATATTTAATAGAACTGCTCCAACAAAAATATGCTGTTGCTACTTTAAGCAGGGGTTATAAAAGAAAAACAAGAGGTTTTGCAATAGCCAATACAAAAACCACAGCGCTCGAAATCGGTGATGAACCCATGCAGTTCCATGAAAAATTTCCGGACGTTACCGTAGCAGTTGGAGAGGAACGTTTTGAAGCAATACCGCAAATTTTGCATGAGCGTCCTCAAACAGAAGTAATTATTTTAGATGATGCTTTTCAACACAGAAGCGTAAATGCAGGATTAAACATTTTATTAACCGAATACAATAATTTATACAACAGGGATTTTATGATGCCTGCAGGAGATTTGAGGGATGTAAGGCTTAGTAGTAAGCGGGCACAAATAATAATTGTAACAAAATGTAAAACCGGAATAGATGAGCAGGAAAAAAAATTAATTGCAAAAGAGTTAAAGCTGTTATCTCACCAAAATTTGTTTTTTTCAGAAATTTTATATTCTGCTCCTTGCCATATTTTTAATAAAAGCAGTTATGCTTTGACTGAAAGTACTGATTTATTACTCATTACTGGGATTGCTAACCCTAAACCAATGAAAACATTTTTAGCTGAAAATATCCACAGTTTTGATATGCTTCATTATCCTGACCATCACATTTTTTCAAGCACCGATTTAAAAGATATTTTAAAGCATTTCGATAAAATCAAATCAACTGATAAAATAATTCTTACCACTGAAAAAGATGCTGTAAGATTAAAAAAGTTTGAAAAAGAATTAGACGAACTTCCAATTTATGCCCTTCCTGTAAAAACGCACATATTGTTTAATGAAAATTTAAAATTAAACCATCTTGTATTAGACTATATATCTGGTTTTAGTAACCCACTGTAATTTAAAATTTTACCACAAAATTTTTAAAAAAATTTGAGGATTGTGATAATTAAGGAAATTGATAATCAACATTAATTATTCACAGATCTTAATCTATTTTTCTCCTGATACTATTTTGCTACTGCAATTTTTACCTTTTTATTTTTTATTCTTTCATCTTTAGCAAGTTCAACAACATTTCCAATTTTAGATTTTCTTACTGCAGCAAATGCTGTAAAATCTTTCACTTCTATTAAGCCAATTTCATCTTTTTTAAGATGGCATACATGCGATAGAAACCCAACAATATCAATTTTATTTATCTTGTCTTTTTTTCCGGCGTCAATGAATAAGGTGCTCCATTTTGGTTTTTCAGGTAAGGAAAGTTTCTCAGGCAAATCAAAAGTTACTGCGTCATTTGTAATGTAAGCCGGCAGTTTTTCATCTTCGCTCCAAATAACATAAACGTTACCAGTGGCATTCATACGGGCTGTACGTCCATTGCGGTGTGTAAATTCAGCTTCAACATGTGGCAAATGATAATGTACAATATTTCTGATATCTGCAATATCCAAACCACGGCTTGCAAGGTCTGTCGTTACAAGAATATTGGATGTTGTATTTCTAAATTTGGTCAATGCAACCTCACGGTCTAACTGCTCCATACCGCCATGGTAAAATACATTTACAATTCCTTGATCTGCCAAAAATTCACTTGTTCTTTCAACTGCATCTCTGTGGTTACAAAAAATAATGGTTGAAGTATTGTTGCAATAACACACCAATTGTAAAAGTGTTTGTAATTTATCTTTATCGTCGCTAAGCAAAGTATTTATGCGAAGGCTTTCGTTTTCTGTTGGATTTTCGGGCAGAAAATTTAAGGTTACCGGTTCACGCATTTTTACAAATGGTGGAATATCTACTGTGTTTGTTGCAGATGTAAGCATCCTTTTTTCAACATTTGGCAAGGAGCCAAGAATGAACTGCATTTCTTCAATAAAACCAAGTTCAAGACTTTTATCAAACTCATCCAACACTAAAAACTTTATAAATTCAGTATCAATATTATCTCTTCTGATATGATCAGCCATACGGCCCGCCGTACCAATAATTATTGCCGGTGGCTGAACCAGATTATTTTCTTCAATTTCTCTTTTATGACCGCCATAACAAGCTGTAATTTTATAACCGGTCTGCATTTGCTTTAAAACAGATTCAATCTGTAGGGCAAGTTCACGGCTTGGTACTAAAATCAAGGCCTGGACTTTTCTGATGTCTGAATTTAAAGCATTTATTACAGGAAGTAAAAAAGCCAGCGTTTTTCCTGAGCCTGTAGCCGATAACAATACTATTTGATTATTTTTTTCAACAGCATCAATGGTAGAGATCTGCATTTCATTTAATTCTTTGATCTTTAACCTGTCAAGAAATTGCTGCATATTAGTTTCTGATATGTTCATTTTGCGAAGATAACCTTTGTACGGTGATAATGCTTAACGCATAAATGTTGATGATTTGCAGCTCAGAAAACAGTAAATATTATTTATCCTATAATTAATATTATGTTAAGTAAGAAATATGATTTGTTAGTAACTGTTGCACTTACTCCTTTTACTTTTAAATAAAAATGACCACCTTTTCAGGCAGCCATTATTTTTCAGAAATCTATTTCATTTTTATTCAACCTCTTTATCATCCGTTTCTTCTTCATCCAAATCCTTTTCATCGTTAGCATCATCAACTATATTTTCCGGAGAATTTTCTGTAGTGGAATCTTCTAAACCTGATTCTATTTCATTTGTTACAGTTCCGTCTAAAATTTCTTCAGTTTCTTCCTGCTCATCAATTTGCGTAATTGCAGCAATTTTATCTTTATCGTCAATGCGAATCAGTTTCACGCCTTGTGTTGCACGGCTTTGTTCACTTACTTTGTTAACCGCCATGCGAATGGTAATTCCACTTTCGCAGGTAATCATCAGATCTTGTGTTTCTGCTACATCAAGCAAACCTGCAAGTCCACCGGTTTTTTCTGTGATCTTAATTGTTCGAACACCTTTACCACCCCGGTTAGTGATTCTGTAATTTGCTTCACCGGTTTCAGGGTCATCCATAAAAGTACGCTTGCCGTAACCTTTTTCACTAACCACTAAAATCGTTCTTGTTTTATCTTCTTTGTTCACACAAACCATCCCTATTACTTCATCGGTGTTTTCATCCACTTCAATACCTGAAACGCCAATACCACCTCGGCCCGTGCTTCGTACTTTACTTTCGGGAAAACGAATAGCACGACCACTTTTTACAGCCATCATAATTTCGCAATTGCCATCAGTCATGCTTGCCTGTATCAATTCATCTCCTTCTCTAATGTTGATGGCATTAATACCGCCCTGTCTTGGTCTGCTAAAATCTTTAAGATCCGTTTTTTTAATGATACCATGTTTAGTACACAAAACGATGTAATGGTTTTTTACATACTCTTCATCATCAAAATTCTTTACATCAATAATGGCACGTACTTTATCATCTGCAGGAATCTGAATCATATTCTGCAATGCACGCCCCTTATTGGTTTTTTCACCTTCAGGAATCTGGTAAACCTTCAACCAAAAACACCTTCCTTTTTCAGTGAAGAACATTAATGTATGGTGCGTACTTGCTATAAATAATTTTTCAATGTAATCTTCCTGTCTCGTACTGCTGCCCTTTGCGCCACGGCCACCACGGCGTTGTTGGCGATATTCATTTACCGAAGTACGTTTTATATAACCCATGTGAGATATGGTAACGACCACATCTTCTTCCACAATAAAATCAAGCATGTTCACTTCATCATCTGCATATTCAATTTCACTTTTACGCTCATCACCAAACCTCGTTTTTACATCAAGCAATTCGGTTTTTATAATTTCAAAACGCAATTCTTTGCTTGCCAATATTTCTTCCAATCTTCCAATCAAAGCCATAATTTCAGCATACTCTTCTCTAATTTTGTCAATCTCCATCCCGGTTAAGCGCTGCAAACGCAGTTCCAACACAGCTTTTGCCTGTATTTCGCTCATTCCAAAACTACTCATCAAACCTTCCTGAGCCATGTTTGGTGTAGCACTTTCTCTTATCAATTTAATAACTGCATCCAGGTTATCGAGTGCAATAATAAATCCTTCTAAAATATGTGCACGCTCCTTTGCTTTGCGCAATTCAAACTGTGTTCTTCTTGTAACAACTTCATGTCTAAACGCTATAAATTCAGAAATTAGGTCTTTTACATTTAATATTTTGGGTCTGCCATTTACAAGCGCAACATTGTTTATACCGTACGATGTCTGTAATTCAGAATGCTTAAACAAATGGTTAATTACCACCTGCGCTACAGCATCTTTTTTTAGCTCTACAACAATCCGGGTTCCTTCTTTACTATTACTTTCATTGTTGACATCACTGATGCCTTCAACAATTTTTTCACTAACCAATTCACCAATTTTGGCGGTAAGCGAATCTCTGTTTACCTGATAAGGCACTTCAGTAATAATGATCTTTTCTCTCCCTCTTGCATCTGTTTCTATATTTGTTTTTCCTCTAAGAACCACTCTCCCACGACCTGTCAGCAATCCTGCCTTTACACCTTCATAACCATAAATTATTCCACCTGTAGGAAAATCGGGCGCTTTTACAATCTTAATTAAATCTTCAATATCAATATCATTGTTATTAATGTAAGCCATACAGCCATCAATAACTTCTGAAAGATTATGGGGCATCATATTGGTTGCCATACCAACAGCAATACCGCTTGCACCATTAACGAGCAACTGCGGAATTTTGGAAGGAAGAACTGTGGGCTCTTTCAAACTGTCATCAAAATTCAGTTGAAAATCTACGGTGTCCTTGTCAATGTCATCCATCATGGCCTCCGTAAACTTTTCCATCCGTACCTCGGTGTAACGCATAGCTGCGGGCTCATCTCCATCCTGGCTACCAAAGTTTCCCTGTCCGTCAATCATGGTATATCGCATGCTCCATTCCTGCGCCATTCGCACCATTGTATCATATATAGAAGCATCACCATGTGGGTGAAACTTACCCATTACCTCACCTACTATACGGGCAGATTTTTTGTACGGTTTATTGCTGGCATTGTTCAATTCGTTCATGCCAAAAAGCACTCTTCTGTGCACGGGTTTTAAACCATCACGTACATCGGGCAAAGCTCTTCCTACAATAACACTCATGGAGTAATCAATGTAAAAAGTTTTCATTTGCTCCTCTATAACAACAGGAATTATTTTACCCCTGTTATTGGCATTACCGGAGTTGTTTTGTTCGTTCAGTTCTCCGTCGTTTATTTCGTTGTTTTCCATAATTTTCGAATGTTTGCGAAAATACCGAATTTCAGTTGTTTTTCCGCTTGAAAACGAGTGTTTTTTGGGATTGTTTTACACAGGATTTTTTAAGACTGTGGATAAGGTTTTGAGGGTAGTTTTTTTAAAATTTGTGCGGTTGGCTTCAAATCATTTTTCGTCATCGGCCCAGGCTATCCATTACAAGTCCTCGCACCGCCATTGGCGGTTCTGTGGGCTTTCCATTTCTATCCTGCCGCTCGTCAGCGGTATATCTTTTTTCAACTTTTAAAAAGTTTTAGTTTATAAACTTCGTTCCATTGGCATATCGGTATTTAAGGAGGAAATTTTATTTTTTCTATATTGCACAAAAAATTATATTTTGAAAAATATATTACTGTTTGGTGCAGGCAAATCAGCATCGGTATTAATAGAATATTTAATAGAAAATGCAGTTGAAAATGCATGGCATGTTACCGTCGTAGATACCGATAAAAATCTCATCGAACAAAAAACAAAAAAAAGTCTATCAGCAACTGCAATAGATGTAGATATTACAAATGATATTACTAGAAAAGAATTAGTACAAAACTGCGATCTCGTAATATCTATGATGCCGGCATTTTTGCATATCCTCATAGCCCGAGATTGTGTTCATTATAGCAAACATTTGCTCACTGCATCTTATGCAGATGAAGAAATAAATTTACTTGCAACCGAAGCCAAAAGCAAGGGCATTATTTTATTATGCGAAATGGGTTTAGATCCCGGGATTGACCACATGAGCGCCATGAAACTGATTGATGAAATTAAACAAAAAGGAGGAAATATTACCTCTTTTAAAAGCCATTGCGGCGGGCTTGTAGCTCCTGAAAGTGATAACAATCCATGGCACTACAAAATAAGCTGGAACCCACGTAATGTAGTGCTGGCAGGCAAAGCAGGTGCGGAATATAAATTAGACGGAAAATTTATAGAAGAATTTTACGAGGAACTTTTTGATGCCAACAGAAAAATAGATACGGAAGATGCAAGTATTGGTTCGTTGAGTTATTATCCAAACAGAAATAGCCTTTCATATATTGACCTTTACAACCTGCATGATGCAAAAACTTTTTTACGCACAACCTTACGCTACAGAGATTTTATGCTTGGTTGGAAAAATATTATTGAGCTGAAGCTTACAGACGAAACGCCTGCTTACAACAGCGACGGACTTTCCATCGCAGGCTTTTTTCAGCAACATATGAACCTGCACAACCTTACCCAAAAGTTAATCGATGAGCTAAAAGAAAATGAAGATTACACGAGTGAAGTAATAAAAATTATTGCAAAAAATTTAGATACAAAACCTGAAACCAATCATTTAGTTGTTGATGAAAACGGAGAATTAATAACCAACGAAGAAACCTCTACCAAGGATCCATCTCAACTTGATCTTATTGCAAGTGCACATGATGGTAATAAAGTTTTACAGCAATTGTATTTTTTGGGAATGGATGATGAGGACACAATCATTAATAAAGGCATCATTAGTGCGGCTGAAGGGCTGCAGTTTGCCTTAGAAAATAAGCTGGCTTTAGCGCCTACAGATAAAGATATGGTTGTAATGCAGCACGATATTGAATATGAGTTAAACAGTCAGCATCGCCAGGTTATTTCATCGTTAATCGTTTTAGGAAAAGACAGCATTCATACTGCAATGGCAAAAACGGTTGGTTTGCCTTTGGGTATTGCTGCAAAACTTATTTTAAACGGAACTATCAAATTAATA
>Ga0209724_1004565_pt1 | contig 10857 bp, 10 predicted proteins | sample grotaG_FD_184143 | JGI IMG/M metagenome (GOLD analysis project Ga0209724, IMG submission 184143) | Glacier valley bacterial and archeal communities from Borup Fiord, Nunavut, Canada, to study Microbial Dark Matter (Phase II) -... | ecosystem: Environmental > Aquatic > Freshwater > Ice > Glacier ... | reverse complement strand
CTTGCACCACCCGCACGATGCTTCCCAGTGCTTCTCCCGTCCCAAACAACCGCACCGCTTGTATGTGCCGTCGTTCTTCCACATCTTTGCTCGCCAGCGCTGCTTGTTCCAGTCCCCATCTGGCGTTTTCTGTCAGTTTGAAATGTCGTGTATCCATCCCGCTATTCTATCTTAGACACCTCTATTCCGCTTCCCCATTACACCATTCAAGGCGTAGGTGTTGCCTCAAGCGCTTGCAGCCAGATCGTACTGACAGCAGCTTGTGGTAATTGATGTGCCTCGAAAAAGCTGTTCGCATCGTTCAGCGCACTTTGATCGCCCATTAAATGCCCTAAATTTGCTTCAAGCAAGGTTGAGCCAGCATCATCATTGTATTGGTTGTGCAGCTCCATTATATGGTTCAGGGCTAGCGCAATAGCCTCTTTGTCGGCTTTATCAGGGTCAGCTAGTGCTTGTTGAACGCGTAACGCGGCGCTGTTTGCGGCACTTATAGCGTAAGCACCAGCGCGAGCCAACCCTTGCCAGGCAGCAGCGGCTTGATCAAACTGCTCAAGTGCGGTCGGCAGTTCATTTAGCGTGGATGCGACGAGGCCAAATTGATCGTGCAGTGCTGCCGCTATCTCAGGCGTGGGTGATTGATCGAGTGCATTTTGCAACGCCTGAGTCATGCGCTGCAAATTTTTAGCGTTGAATGCCGCACATGCGCGTTGAATGCTGATACGCACCGCCTCAGCCGTCACTTTTTCAACGAGCGTGCAAGGGCCGCCACCCCAGGCACGCCAATCCAGCAAAGCATGTGCTGCATCCAAGGTGCCAAATGGCGGCGTGAGCACATCCGCGCCTTGTGGTAGTTCGTCTGGACTGCTAAACACAATCGCGCTCAGTTCAACCGCGCTGAGTAAGTTGGTCACATCACCTTGCAGAGGGCGCGCAACTACTTCAACTTCGGCACGGATGTAGAGTGTCCCTGGCGTGCTGCTGCTGACGTTAACCTCCAGCGTATCATGCACTGTGGAGGGTGAGCTGCTGGCAGTGAGCTGCTGTTCGACGCTATCGTAAGGTAGCCACGACTCCGCCGGGTTTTGTCGAGTAAAAACGCTGAGGCGCACAAGTCCGCTCCCTTGAGCACCATTTTGTGTGACACCATACCATGTTGCATCATAGTCAAGTGTCAGGCGCAACAATGATGCTTTGACGAGTAGTACGTTTGCTACAGCCCCTTGCATGAACGGCTGCGCTTGCGCAGTGCTTGTGTTGATGAACGAAATACGTGGAGCGGCAACCGAGCGGGTAAGCATCGAGTCGCCAAGCGTTGGGCGGGTTGTCGGAACGGCGGTTGGAGTTGTCGCGATCTGTATACGCACGCCGCAGCTAACCGCGAGCAGCAGGCTGATTGCGGTGGCAAGATGCAGCGTAGCACGCCAAACTTTTAACGTGGCAGCCACAATACGATCGCCGTCCCTTTGCCGAATACGCTTTCTGCCATAATGCGTCCACCGTGCAGTTCGACCACCTTTTTGACAATCGCCAACCCTAAGCCGCTGCCGCTGCCCGTCTGTTTCGGTCGGGCGCGGACGAGCGCCTCAAAGATTTTATCGGGTAGGTATTCCGACGGGATGCCATCGCCGTTATCGATTATGCGAATCATGTAGCGCGTAGGCTGCGTTTCGAGCACAATGCGCACTACACCGCCCGTTTTTGAGTATTTCAAGCTGTTGTCAAGCAAGTTACTCAGCGCACGCACCAATAAGTCACGGTCGGCTTCCAGGGGGGCGCGCTCGGCTGGAGTTTCTACGCGGATTGTTTTACCCTCACGCACGGCACGTTCATCGAATTGGTACAGCACTTCTTCAATCACATCGACCAGATCGAGCGCTTCAGCGTTGAGCGGCACATACGATAAGCGCGCATCGAACAGAATACTATCAACCAGCCGTGTCAGGCGCAGCGCTTCATTTTCGATGATCTGAGCGGCGCGCGTATCAGGTACACTTTGCAAATTTCCAGCGTGGGCGATAATGGCTGCCAATGGATTGCGCATATCGTGGACGATACGCTGCAAAAAACGCTCGTAAAAAGCGTTTTGTGTTGGATCGGTTTGCGATGACCGTGCAATCAAGGCAACCGCGCCCGGCATCGGCAGTGCCTGTACCGTGACGCGTCCGCCGGAGCTGGTGGTCATGCTTTGTAAAGCGACGTGGTGGGTGTTGAGCGTGCGCTGTAATAGCGCAGCGGCTTCACTCCGTGGCGCACTGTTAGAGTCGAGCAGGAGCATACGTCCGGTCAGGTTTGACCAACGCAACCGCCCGCGTTGATCAAACAGCATGATCCCATCGCTGAGATGTTCGCGTGCGAGCAAGGGTAGCAGATCACGCCGTTCATATTGCCCGCGCTGAGCGCACAGCAGCCAGCCCACCAAAATCAGCACAAGCGCGCTTATCAGCAGCGACACGCCGAACCAAACCAGTGTGAACGGTGTAGCGGCCTGAATCACGATCAAGTCATTGCTTGTAGCAGGTTGCAGCACACACGGCACGCCTACCCATACCGTTAGCAGGACAGCCAATAGACTCACTGGAGCGAGAAACCGTAATCGGCGCAGCATCAGCTAATCATTTTCATAAAGTTGATCTCACGGGATTAAACGGTAGCCAATCGTATGCACGGTTTCGATCAGCTCATCATGGGCAAGATGCAATTTGCGACGCAGTGCCGCGACATGCCGATCGACTGTGCGCGAATAGCCGATCCATTCGTAGCCCCACACCTGATCAAGCAACTGCTCACGCGTCCATTCGCGATGAGGATTACGCGCTAGAAATGCCAGCAGCGCAAATTCAAGCGGCGTCAAATCGATCTCTTTTTCCGCTCGAAAAACGCGCAGATGGACAATGTCGATGCGCACATCCTGCACTTGCAGCATTTGCGACGCGCTCTCCTTAGTACGCAGCACGTCCGCTCGGATGCGTACCACAGCGCCAAGCGTCGCACGGATTTGACCGATAAGAGCGTTAGCGTCCCAGGGTTTGGTCGTAAATGCAATCGCGCCTTGACCCAGGCTTTCGACCTGCCACTCTGCATACGAGGTGAGCATGATCACTGGCACAAATGCCTCACGCGTGCGAACCTGGCGCAGCACATCCAAACCACTCATGCTAAGCGGGTTCGTTTCGTCAAGCACAACATCCAAGACCATCAGATCGGGCGGTTGCGCGTCGATCTGCTTGAGGGCCGCCGGACCATCGGCAGCACTCTGCACGGAAAAACCCGCTCGGCTTAGCAAGGTTGCTAGCGCCGAACGGATTGCCTCGTCGTCATCCACGATCAAGATGTTGGCGCGTTCGTCCATAGCTTAATTATACGCGATTACCCGCCAACCGTGCCGTTAACTGTAAAACTCATCACCTGCGCCGCCGTAAGGTTGACAATAGCCGTTGCTAATATGTGATCGCCTACCTTGAAAGTGACCAGCCAGTTCTTACTGCCACTTGGCGCTGCCGAACCCACCCACCCGTCCTGAGCACGCACGGCGGCAGCCACTTGGGGTTGGCTGAAAGCCAGCGTGATCGCTTGTGCCTGCTGCGCTTTTTGCCAGGCGTCATAAGCAATAACGTCCGGGAAATCGATACTGAGGAGCGTTGGGCTGTGAAACACGAACGGCAGTGCGTCCTGAAATTTGACAGCCACCGCCAGATTATCGGTGCCACGCGTGAGTGAAAGCGTCCAATAGTTTCCATCGCTCACATAATCGAGTTGCCCTTCGTCCGACGCAAGCGTGCCGATCAGTTCACGCACGATAGCATTATCTGCTGTAAAACGGCGCACAGCACTATCAGCGGATTGACGCTGTACCTCGCTCGGCTCAAGCTGAATCGCGCTAGCGCTCAATGCATAAACCCGATGATGAGTCAGACTCAGGTTTGCCCAACCGAGATCGTCGCCTGTTTTGCTGAAAAACTGGACATGCCAGATGCCAAAGCTGTTTTGTGTATCGTAGCCGTGTGCCACCCAACCAGGTTGTGTTGCCAGCAGCTTAACAAACGCGGGCGATTGCGCGGCCAGTGCGATCGCTTGCTGTTCAGTATCAGCAGCACCGAGCGTTCGGGTGACCGCAACTCTACCACTTAACAGCAGCGTCATCAGGCCAACCAATGCGAAAGTTTTTGCGTAGCTATTTTTGTACATGAATCGAGTTCCTTTGTCGTTTCTTTGGCTAAAATGTTAGCGTGCGCGCACAATACCGCGTGAGGTTGGCGTGAAGCCCGGAAAAATTGCGCCGAGTGCCGGATTAAGCAGTCGCAGTGTCACGATCTCGGCCAGTACGTCACGGTAATCGGTGGTGATCGCCAGATCGCCATTGTCAAGCTGATCCGGCTGCAAACCCGGCCAATGGGTATGGAGGCCGCCATTAACGCCACCGCCCATCACAAACATGACATTGCCGTGCCCGTGATCCGTCCCATGACTGGCATTTTCTTCAATGCGCCGTCCAAACTCGCTCATCGTTACCACGGTAACGTTCGCCATAGACGGGCCTAGATCATCGTGAAGCGCGCGCAATCCTTGCCCTAATTCACCTAATGCGGCGGCAATTTGTGGCGTTTCATTATCGTGCGTATCCCATCCACCACTATCGACACACGCCACTTCCAAGCCGACTTCCGCTTTGATCAACTGTGCGATTTGTTTGAGACCTGCGCCAAACTCTGTTTCTGGATAGGTTGCATTGTGCTCAGGTGTGTACTCACTAGCGGCGAGTTTTCCGAGCAGCGCAATAGTGCTGAACACTTCATTCGCTTGTGTACCAAGGGCGCTCGCAGGTGCGCTGGCGTTATACAACCCGGCGAGCGTTTTCTGCATGGCGATCAGTTGATCTTGCCGCCCATTCAGGTGAAAATCCGCGATGGATTGCAGCGATAAGGCAGGTACGATTCCGCTCAATGAGGTTTGTATCATGCTGCCGATTCCAACTGCACGAAACGGTGAGGCGTTTTGCCAGGCCGCGCTTTCCAAATGCCGATTGATCCAACCGTTGCTGGTCATGCGGTCGCCGGGAGTGCCGCGTTCCATATAGTCCATCGCGTCGAAGTGTGAGCGGGACGGATCGGGCGATCCGGCAGCATGAATCACGGCGAGCTGTTTGGCGTCGTACACATCCTTGAGCGGGCGCAGTGCCGGATGTAAGCCAAAATGTCCGTCCAAGTCGATGGCTGTATCGTCTTCCGCACCACCGGAGCTGTTCGGCGGGCGGATCGCAATGGTCGGACGCTTGTCATAATAGACACCACCGTCTGCATAAGGCACGACAGCGCTTAGTCCATCCATGCCACCGCGCTGCGCGATCACGATCAGCACGTCGCCGCGTGAACCGGCGCTTTTAGTGTCGCGAAAAGCCATGCGCGGCATCCAACGCGGAAACAGTGCCGGATTGATACCGAGTGTACCGATCATTCCAACAGCACTGCTTGCCGTGCCCAAAAATTGACGCCGCGTAAATACGTTAGCCATGTTCAATTCCTCTTTATAAGCTGTTGCAAACGTACTGCTAATGCCACTGAAAATAGGGCGAAGCCATCAACAAACCGATCACGCCTGCCCGTTTGATGGGCAATTGCTCAGCGGTAAGTGGGCCGTCATTGATCACGTAGTTGAGCACTTGCTGACGATCCACAGCCATCATTGCGCCGCCCAAAATAAGACGGGCAGCCTGATCGACCAATGTTGTCGCGGTCGATGCGGTTGGAATTAAGGTGTCAAACGAATGGTGAATGCCCATCTCAACAGTCGAGTCATCTACAAAGGCAAGCGCGGCATTCCAACGCTTCAAGAGGCCATTCGTATTCATCCAAGCGTGCGCTGAATCAGGATAACCATTTGGCGGATGCCATGAAAACGGAGACTGACCCATTGTGTATAACATTTCGAGGATTGGATCGGGCGTGTCGAGTTTGGGTCGTGTCAGGCGCAGCATCGCCACTACGAAATCAAGCGGGCGGCGAAACTTTTGTCCGGTAGACGCCATAAACTCGGTTGAAGTTAAGAGGTGGCGCATCACCTGACGAATGTCACCGTCGGTCGTACTGAATACCTGCGCAGTGCTGTCAACCAGACTTTGCGGTGGCGTGTCGCTCACAAAACGGCGTACCAGTTTGCGACTGATAAAGCGTGCCGTAGCCGGGTGCATCGCCAAAATGTCGAGCACGTTCAGCACGTCTTCGATGCCACGACCCGCAGGTAAGGTATGCCCTAAAATTGTTTTAGCATCGCTGTCGTGCGCATCGTTATCGAAATAAAACGGGTTACTTTGGCCGTCACGAATGCCCCAACCGGTGAACGCGCGCGCAACTTCGCGCACATCGCGCTCAGTGTAGCCGCCATCCACGCCGAGCGTATGCAGTTCCATCACTTCACGCGCATAATTTTCGTTCGGATGCGCTTTAACATTTGCATCGTTGTTCAAATAGGAAATCATGGCCGGGCTTTGTGCCGACGCCAGCAAAAAACCGCGAAATTTACCGAGCGCATGTTTGCGGATTACTTCGCGATCATCCACTGCTTTTTCGGCGGACAGGTCAAGGATCGGAATATTGAAGTGATCCGTCCAGAACTCAACCATTAGCTCGAACAACTGACGTTCGCTGAACGCGGCACGATACACCCGTGCCCAACTCACGGCAGCGTTGATCTGGTCGTCGCCATTTTTCTGCATGGCGAGTTGTGCCATTTGTGAATAAGTCAGGTTGACAATCGGCTGTGCCTTCAAAAAGGCTGTCACTATCGGATCAGGAATCGCTTCATAAGCGAGCTGCCAATCAATATAGGCAGTGCTTCCCATTTGCCCAATTTTCGCTGCATCTTCGGGTCGTACTGCCCATGTAACTCGGTTCAGAAGGTGCATCGCTTCAGGCGTGTTCCCTTCCTCGGCAGCTTGTACGGTTCGCACGCCTGACCACGTAATCGACATGCCCAGGCTGAGCCTGGCAGCCGCAAGGCCAGACATGCGTAAAAACTCACGGCGGTTTACAGGCATACGTTCAAATCCTTATCTAACATGCAATGTCAATAAGGTAAGCATACCGGCCAACGTATCCAAGCGTGTGACGCTCACGGCATAACTTGTGACGTTTTGGTCAATTTTGGCGTATGTGCTCACCATTGAATGTACACCTTCCTTAACTGATTTCTATTTGAGGCACAATTGCTATAGCTTGTTTATCGAGATGCTTGACAAACAATTGAATTCCATACAAGATGTACACGAGTAAATTTACTCGTGTCAATACGTAGTTGGGATCAGCTGAATGCCTAAAGATGTTCGCCAAAAAGTTCCGACACAAGCAGATGTGGCACGTCTCGCAGGGGTATCACGACCAATGGTATCCTATGTCCTTAACAATTCCACCTCGGTTTCTGTAGCGCCGGAGACGCGTAAGCGTATTCTGGATACCATTGCAAAACTGGCTTACAAGCCCGATAGCATGGCGCAAAGTTTGCGCACCGGCAAAACTCGCACCATCGCTGGCTTCATCCCGGATATTACGAACCCGTTTTATCCGGCTTTTCAACGTGGCATTCAAGACGTCGCACGGCGCTACCAATTCAGCGTGATCACCTATAACACCGATGGTCTTGAGGAAGAAGAGCGGCAGTGCCTGGAATGGATGCAACAGGGTCGTGTTGACGGCGTCATCGGCACCTTCTGGCATCTGACCGCGGACGATTTGGGTGGGGTGTTAGGTCGTAATGTTGCGGTTGTCAAGATGTGTGTCGGACCCTCCGACGTGCAGGACATTCCCATCGATTACATTTACGTCGACAACGCTGCCGCTGCAAAATGTGCAGTCACTTACTTGATCGATAAAGGCCATACGCGTATCGGCATGATAGGTGGGCAGACCGCCCCGCCGCGACAAATGCGTGTGCTTGGCTATCAACAGGCACTGGCCGAGCATCACCTGTCACTTGACGAAAGTTTGTTGCAGGGCGGTGACTTTGCTGAGGGTGGGGGTTACACTGCCATGCAGTCGCTGCTTAAAACCCGCCCTTTGCCGACGGCAGTGTTCGCAGCCAACGACTTGATGGCAATCGGTGCGTTGTTGGCGATCCGCGAAGCAGGGTTGAGTGTGCCCGATGATATTGCTATCGTTGGTTTCGATGATATTCCCGCTGCAAAGATGGTACATCCCGCATTGACTACCATTACTCAGTTCGCTCATAACATGGGCGTGCGGGCGGCTGAAATGCTTTTTGAGCGCTTAGCTGAACCCGGTCGATTTGGAATGCGTGTCGCTGAATGCCCGTTCGAGCTGATTGTGCGCGACTCCGCTTGAAAGAGTGGCTGTGCACCCTTAACTACTGACCCAGGACGCCCACGGTGAACATGAACTGTGGCGTGTTTGAGGTGTCGCAAGAGGCGCTGACACAATCAGCCGCCATCTTCGGCCAGTGCATCACTTTGAAAGTTTGTCCGCGATCGGTAGAAATGCAGGCAATTTAAGCAATTTACAGCAGTAATCGGACTTGAATCAATTACCCTGGCTTATAAGTTTTAGGGTAGCCAAGCATAATCGCAAGCTAAAGTTCACTTTATAGAAGGAGAATGGCTCAGACGGCACGAAGTATTGCCTCTGATGCGACTAAAAATGAAAAAGACAAATCGTTTCCTCATATTTTTGCTTACCCTTGCCCTGGTTTACCAGGCGTCCGTAACGCGAACCAACGCACAAGCGACCAAATCATCCGTTTCGGTTTGGCTCGATTCCACCGGCGACAATGCCAATGCTGCCAAATGCTACGTCGATACCCTGGTCACACCGTTCAATGCGCAAGTACCACGATTCAGGTAGACGCACAGTTACTGCCGAACGCCTGGGACACCACCCGTACCGCATTGGCAGGCGGCGGCGCACCGGACATCGTGACGACGCCAGGACCCTCGTTTGGCTACACGCTGGCTAAAGCGGGCTATTTTTTGGCGCTGGATGACATTGCCAAGCAGTACAATTGGGATAAGAGCTTTGTACCGTGGGCATTGGCGCTCGGCCAAGCCAACGGCAAGCTGTACAGTGTTCCTGCCGAAGTCGAGACAATGCTCTTGTATTACAATAAAACGTTGTTCAAAACCAACGGCTGGACCGTTCCTAAAACGATGGCCGACCTCATAGCGCTTGCCAAAACCATCAAGGCCGCCGGGATTATTCCGTTCGCCCATGCCAACGCAGAGTGGCGCGGCGCAAACGAGTGGTTCGTGACGTCGTTCCTCAACAACATCGCAGGCCCGCAAAAAGTTTACGAAGCGTTGAGCGGCAAACGCAGTTGGGATGACCCGGAGTTCCAAAAGGCAATCGATATGCTGACGCAAATGCAGCGCGACAGTTTATTCATGAACGGGTTGGATCGATATTACACCGCGACATTCAACGAAACGCACACTGCTTTCGGCGATGGCAAAGCGGCAATGGATATAGAGGGTACGTGGTTGCTGGGCGGCATCGCTGATTTCTTCGGCGAAAAAGCTAAGAATCAAAACGAATGGGATTGGGTGCCTGTGCCCTCGGCAACTGGCGACGCGATTTACCCGTTAGGCATTGGTTCGACCTGGTCGATCAATGCCAAGGCCAAAGACCCAAAAGCTGCTGCTGAGTTTTTGAACTACTTTTTCAGCGCCGCCACACAAGCGAAGATGCTGCTCAACTGCGGGGTCGCACCTGCGCCAATCACGCTGAATCCGGTGGATCTCAAAACACTCGATCCGCGCAACGTCGCTATTCGCGCCGCGCTCAATGAGGCCGCCGCTAAAAATGGTTACGGTTACACGACCTGGACATTCTGGCCGCCCAAAAGCGACACCTACATCATCGAGAACATTGAAAAAGTCTGGGCTGGCGACATGACCTCGCTTCAATATCTTCAAGGCTTGCAAACGCTTTTCACTCAAGAATTCAAAGCGGGTAACGTGCCACCACTTCCGGCACGCTAACACGGTCATTTATTCCTGAATTGAGTTGGCTGTTCACCCGAATTTTGGTGCAACAGCCAACTTGCAAAGCAGCGTAAAGGAACACGTAGTCATGACACAAGTAATCAGCGGCGGATCGGTGCGACTGGGTTCACCGCCTGTACGCATCCCCAGCCGTCGGGCGTCGGCGCTTCGGAAACAAATTATCCCGTGGTTGTTCGTCTTACCGATCTTGTTGATCAACCTGGTCGTGATCATCGGACCGTCATTGGGCGCTATCGCGGCTTCGTTGACTGATTGGAATGGCATGACAACTGCCAATTTCATTGGACTTGCCAATTATCAACGCTTGCTGAGTGATCCCGATTATGGCCGCGCGTTGGTCAACAATCTGACCTGGATGTCATTTTTTCTGAGCATCCCGATTTTGTTGGCCTTGATCGCCGCCAGCTTATTGGCACCGATCAAACGCGGCGGCTTATTTTTGCGTACAGCACTTTTCATTCCCTATGTGTTGCCGAGCGTGATCAACGCCAATATCTGGCGCAACCTGTTAAGGGTTCATAAAAGTATAAAATCCCGCGCTCAGGGTAGAGAACGTGGATAAAGGGTATAGTTCCACTGCGGACAGACTTCATGCAGTTGAATGTTGAGTGCATCGAACACCGTATCCGCTACTTTGACGCCCGTCTTGTAAAGTTGGGTCACTCGATGCGCTTGAACGGTTAAGCCGGTGTGCGTTTTAGTTTGACGCAGCAAGTCGAGCAGCACGTCAAACGAGCGTAACGGACAGCCTTGCCAGGTCTTACTGATTTCGCTGAAGACACGGTGTTCAATGGGGTTCCATTTAGAAGTGCCGGGTGGGTAATGACAGACGGTGACGGTCAGGCGGAAGACAT
>Ga0209724_1004564_pt1 | contig 10859 bp, 10 predicted proteins | sample grotaG_FD_184143 | JGI IMG/M metagenome (GOLD analysis project Ga0209724, IMG submission 184143) | Glacier valley bacterial and archeal communities from Borup Fiord, Nunavut, Canada, to study Microbial Dark Matter (Phase II) -... | ecosystem: Environmental > Aquatic > Freshwater > Ice > Glacier ... | reverse complement strand
GGCGGCAAGGGCATCCTCCTCGGCGGCGTGCCCGGCGTGCGTCGTGGTCGCGTCACCATTATCGGCGGCGGCGTCGTCGGCCAGAACGCAGCCCGCATGGCCATTGGCCTCGGCGCGCTCGTCGACGTGCTCGACCTCAACCAGGACACGCTGTCGTATATCGACGATATCTATCAGGGTCGGGTCAACACGCTCTACTCCAACCCGGTCTCCATCGAGGAGTCGGTGGCCCAGGCCGACGTCGTCGTCGGCGCGGTTCTCGTCGCTGGCGCCAAGGCCCCGCGGCTCGTGACCGAGGCCATGATCAAGCGCATGGAGCATGGCTCGGTCATCGTCGACGTCGCTGTCGACCAGGGCGGCTGCATCGAGACCTGTCATCCCACCACCCACGACGACCCCGTCTACACCGTGCACGGCGTGGTGCACTACTGCGTGGCCAACATGCCCGGCGCCGTCGCCCACACCTCGACGTTCGCGCTCAACAACGCGACCATCCCCTTCGGCGTCAAGATCGCCAACATGGGCATCGAGGCCGCCGCCAAGGCGCTTCCGCCCATCGCCCGGGGCATCAACACCTACCGCGGCAAAGTGACCTACCAGGCCGTCGCCACCGCAGTCGGTCTCGACTACTCGCCATTTCCCCTGTAAAAGTAAATAGTTACAGCCTGGAATAGCGGCGACCCCCACGGATGTTTACACTCTTGAATGTTGTCATCCGCCCAAAACATGCGAACCGAGTTCGAGCGCGCAGCGTTGGTCCACACCGACAGCTTGTTCGGGACCGCCATGCGCATGACCCGCGATGCCCGTGACGCGGAAGATCTGGTCCAGGACACCATGCTGGCCGCCTACCGGTTCTTCGACCGGTTCGAGCCGGGCACCAACTGCAAGGCCTGGCTCTACAAGATCCTGACCAACACGTTCATCAACAAGTACCGCAAGCGCGTCCGTGAGCGCGAGGTGAAGGACGTCCTCGATCAGCAAGAATTGCCGTCGCTGATGAGCGAGGATGTCGCCATTTCTTCGCGAGATCCGGAAGCATCCATGCTGTCCGGCCTCTTGTCCGATGACGTCAAACAGGCCCTCGACGCGATCCCGCTCGACTATCGGCTGGCGGTGGTGCTGAGCGATCTGGAGGACTTTTCGTACAAAGAGATTGCCGACATCGTCGACTGCCCCGTCGGTACCGTCATGAGCCGTCTGCATCGCGGCCGGCGTCTCTTGCAAAAGACGCTGCGCCCGTATGCCGAGCGCGAAGGCATCATCGAGGCCTCGGTTGAATCAGTGCCGGTCGATCCCGATCACGTGGTCCTTCAGTTTCCGACGGGCCGCAAGGTGGGATCAGCGTGAACACGCCGGCGCAAGGCATCCCCACGCTGCAGTGCGCGGGTGTCGTCCGCTTCATCGACACCTATCTCGATGGTGAGTTCGGCGAGCAGGACCGCGTGGAGTTCGAGGCCCATCTGGCCAGCTGCGCGTCTTGTCGGGCCAAGGTCAAAGAGCAGGTCACCTGGAAGAACGCCATTCGCACCGCCGCTGCCGGCATCAAGGCGAGCGAACAGGCGTCGGCCGCGCTCCGCAACCGCATCCAGCGCAGCCTCGCCAGCGCAGCCCGTGACGCTGATCGCAACGCAGGCGAAGGCCGGCTTCGCTGGCGCCGCTTCGTCATGCGCGCCTTGCCCGTCGCTGCGGTGGCTGGTCTCGTCGGTACCCTCACCGTCTCACGCCTGCACTGGTCGCCCATCGCGCTCGATGTGGTGGCCAAGCACAAGCGCAACCTGCCGCTCGAGGTCTCGGGCCCGGCGGACAAGCTCAAGAGCTGGTACTCTGACAAGCTCGAGTTCCCGGTCAGGCCGCCGCGTCTCGAAGGCGCGTCGCTGCGTGGCGGACGCCTGGCCAATGTCGGTCAGCAGCAGGCGGCGTATCTTTTGTACGACGCCAGCGGCAACAAGGTCAGCGTCTTCATCTTCGACGCTGGCGACATGCAGTTCGAGACCAGTCGCCGCATGATGGTCAACGACCGCGAGGTCTTCGTCGACGAGGATCGCGGCTACAACGTGGCCATGTTTCGTCAAAAGGGCGTCGGCTACGCCATCGCCTCCGACATCCCCGAAGCCCAAATGCTCCAGTTCGTCTCGGCTATCGGCCGGTAGCTAGCCCTCAGCAACGTCACGCCGGAGAAATTCCCAGCAGCGTTTGCAGTCGAGGAGCGTGAAGCGGAGCTTGCCAAAGGCGACCTTCGCGCCCACCGCCACAGGCACCGGCTTGCCTTTACTGACCAGCGGCTCGTCGTTGACGAAGGTGCCGTTTCGCGAGCCAGCGTCGGCGAGTAAGAGGCCATCGGATATCTCGCGAAAGAACGCGTGAAACTTCGATACCTGAAAGTCGGTCAGGATGAGGTCATTGTTGGCTGTCCGACCAACCGTGATCATCTGCGGAAATGCAGGCGATACCTTGCGTATGACAAAGACCATCGGGCTCGGCCGCTCGATGGGTGCGGCCGCCTCGGTCTCCAATAAGTGCTTTTGTCCGACCACCGCGGCGAAATCCACCGTCCGATGCTGCGTCCGAGGTCTGGCCAGCACCTGGAGCCCCGCCAAAAACTGGTAGGGCCATTCTGCGGCAAATTGGTCGCGCGTCAGCTGCGACGCTAACTTCTTGAAATCAGGGGTGGCCATCCGCCCGCCAAATTCTCTGATTTTCGTGTGCAAACAGACGAGCATTTTGGGAAGCGGTGCTTACGACCCTTCTATGCAGCCGCGGTTGACCGCTTCCTTCGTTGCCGGCGCCGACGACGTGCCGGCGCAGACGCAGATCGGGGACTACCTCGTCGAATCCAAGATCGGCGAAGGCGGCATGGCCAGTGTGTACCTGGCGGTTCATCCGATTATCGGCAAGAAGGTTGCGATCAAGGTGATGTCTCCCAAGCTGTCTTTGGATTCATCGGCCGTTGATCGCTTCGTGCAAGAGGCCCGCAGCGTAAATCAGATTGGGCACCCCAACATCGTCGACGTCTTTTCGTTCGGCAAGCTCGCCGACGGGCGCAGCTACTTCGTGATGGAGTGGCTGGCGGGCCAAACCCTGGCCGAGCGGCTCGGCGAGCGGCCCATATGTTATCGCGACGCGGCGATCATTCTGCTGCAAATCTGCGACGCGCTCGACGCCGCGCATGCCGTCGGCATCGTGCATCGCGACCTCAAGCCGGAGAATGTCTTTCTGGTCCCAGTGCGCGGCGGCCGCACCATGGTCAAGCTGCTCGACTTTGGACTCGCCAAGCTCGCCGGCGACGAGGAAAAAGGCATTCACCGCACACAGGCTGGGACGGCCATGGGTACGCCGGCGTATATGTCACCGGAGCAGGCGCGCGCCACTCACGTCGACCATCGCACCGACATCTACGCGCTCGGCATCATGATGTTCGAGCTCTTCGTAGGCCATCTGCCGTTCCAGGCTGAAGCGACCGTGGACCTGGTACATCAACAAGTCTACGAGGCGCCGCCCGATATTCGCTTGCTGGCGCCACTTTTGCCGGAGCCCGTCGCGGACGGCGTGATGCGCATGCTGAGCAAAGATGCGGCGGGGCGACCGTCGCTGGCGACGATGCGCGAGGTGCTGTTGCTGCTATGCGACGAATCCACGGCTACCTCTGCGCCGCAGTGGCAGCTGCGTGATTCTGGGCAGATGACCGGCCCTCTACCCGTGGACAAGCCGGCTATTCGCCGTCGCCAGCGCGGGCTGGTTCTCGCGGCCGCGCTGTTGCCGCTGGCCACGCTCATCGCCGTCAAGACGTGGCCTTCGGCCCACGCTACCGACCGCGCGCCGCCGCTCGCAATGGTGGCGCCGCCAATTGCTGCGCCGCCTCTGCCGCCTCTGCCGCCACCGCCCGTCATACCAACCCTGGTGCTCTACCTCGATACCCGAGGTGTCATCATGCTCGACGGGCGCGTCGTCGCCTCAGGCACCGAAGCTCACATCCCCGTAGACGAGCCTGGCGCGCACGAGCTCACGGTGACCGCCCGCGATAGGGCGCCGCTCAAACAGTCGATCTGGCTCAGGCCTGGCCAGACCCTCGAGCTGTCGCTGTCGCTGCCTCCACTGCCATCGGCACGCTCCAAACCGCGTCCGCAGCGATCCAAAGTTGCCGACGTCGACTACATGGTCGATCCCTTCGCAGGTCGGAACTAATCGTGGGTGCACTACTGCCCGCCCTGGTGGCGGGGATGCTGGTCTTTTCGACGGTCGCTTGCGCGGCACCGACGAAGAAAGAAGCCGAGCGCCAGGCGCGGGCGCTCTATCGAACCGGCCTCGCTTCCCACAATCTCGCCGAATATGGCGCGGCCATCGCCGACTTCAAACAAGCCTACGCGCTGACCCATGCGCCCGGACTGCTTTTCAACTTGGCGCAAAGCTATCGCCTCAGCAAAGACTATGAGCAGGCGCTGCACTTTTATCGCACGTATCTGCGCGAGCTCCCCAACACCCCCAACCGGCGCGATGTCGAGGGCCTCATCGTGAAAGTCGAGGCGCTCTTGCACACGCCGCCGCCGATGGCGACACCAGTGCCACCACCACCGACGCCACAGCCCGAGATACGGACGGTCTTGGTCGCCGCCCCAGTGGCACCTCCCATGGTGGTCGTCCATGAAAAACCCAAGCCGCACCGTCGCGCATGGTTGACGGCAGGAGTGGTCACGCTCTCCGTCGGTGTTGGAGCGCTGGCCGCGGCCCTCGGGACCGGGCTGCATGCTAGCGCACAGTCGAGCCGCATCGATAGCCTCCGTGGCATGGGCGCGGCATGGGATTCACAGACGCAGGCCGTGTACACCGACGGTGCGCGTTCGTCGGATGCCACCATCGCGCTCGCCGTCGTCGGTGGCGTGTTGGCGTCAACGGGCCTAGCGCTGACCGTGGTAGGCGCCCGCAAGCCGCGCGATACGGGCCTGACGCTCCGTGCCCATCCCCTCATCGGTGGCGGCAGCCTGGAGGCAACGTGCGCATTCTAGTTCGCCTGTGGATGCTTTCCCTCTGGGCCGTTGCTGGCGGCTGCTTCGACCCCAATCTCGGCGACGGTGACTTTGCCTGTGGTGAAAACCAGGCCTGTCCCGCTAACCAAAAGTGTGGCGGCGACAATCTTTGTCACCTGGTGCATCTCGGCCTTCTCGTGTGCGACATCACCAACTGCCGAGGTTGCTGCGACGGCACCTCCTGCCGCGCGATGTCCATGTCGAGCTGCTCGAAGCCCGGCGAGGCCTGCGTGAGCTGCGACCCGCTGCGCGCCGACAGCTGCTCCACCGACGGCATCTGCGTGTGCGGCAGCAATCAGCCCTGCGAAGCCGGCCAGAGTTGTATGGCCGGCGTCTGCGTCTGCGACGCCGCCACCTGCCCCAGCGGCTGCTGCTCCGACGGGCACTGTGTGGCGCGCTCGCTCGGCAATTGCGGCGTGGGCGGCGACACGTGTGTGGCCTGCGATCCCATCCATGCCGATTCCTGCAGCGCCGACGGCAAATGTCGATGTGGCGGCGAGCCCGCCTGTGGCGCCCATCAGCGCTGCTCCAACAGCGCCTGCGTCTGCGACGACACCAACTGTCCAAACGGCTGCTGCGGCGCCAACGGCTGCAACGTCCCGTCGCTGGTTGACTGCGGCACGGCCGCCGCGATGTGCCTACGCTGCGACGCGCTGACCGCCGACAAGTGCGGTGCCAACGGCTGCCAATGCGGCGCCAACGGCGAATGTGCGGGCGGTCAGCGCTGCCTCGGCGGAATGTGCATCTGCGATGGGGTGTCGTGCGCGACCGGGTGTTGCTCGAACGGCGCGTGCTTGGCCGGCAATGTCCCGGGCGCCTGTGGCACCGGCGGCCTCGACTGCGAGATCTGTCCAGGCGGCCAGCCTTGTGCTGGAGGAATCTGCTCTGGCTGCAGCGCCACGTGTAGTAGCGGCTGTTGCAGCGGCTCGACTTGCAATTCTCCGTCGCTGTCCGCGTGCGGCAGCAGCGCCGGGGCGTGTGTCGCCTGCGACCCCGTGCGCGCCGACAGCTGCGCCGCCGGCGTGTGTAGCTGCGGCGCTGGCGCCCCATGCGGTGCTGGTCAACACTGCGTCGGTGGTGCATGCCTGTGCGATGCCCTGTCCTGCGCGAGCGGCTGCTGTAGTGGCAACAGCTGCACCACGCTTGGGCTGAGCACGTGTGGCGCCCCCGGGGCCAGCTGCGCCGCTTGCAACGCCACCCGCGCCGACAAATGCAGCAGTGACGGCGCATGTATGTGCGGCTCGGGCGCGGCATGCGGCGCCGGCACGCGCTGCGTGGGTGGTAGCTGCGTCTGCAACAGCACCTCGTGCCCAGGTGGCTGCTGCGCCAACGGGGTTTGCAATGCTGCATCGACGGCAACTTGTGGCACCAGCGGCGCCAGTTGCACGGCCTGCTCCTCGACGCTGGCCGATCGATGCGCCGGCGGCGCATGCCAGTGCGGCAGCGGGCCCGCTTGCGTCGCTGGTCAGCGTTGCTCGAGTGGCATGTGCATCTGCGATAGCAGCTCGTGTCCAAGCGGCTGCTGCGCCGGCGATACCTGCCAATCCGGTGGCCAGCCGTCGGCATGCGGCGCGGGCGGCACAGCCTGCCAGGCCTGTCCCGCCGGCCAAACCTGCTCCGGCGGAGCGTGCTCTGGATGCAATTCCGCGTCCTGTCCGAGTGGCTGTTGCTCCGGCGCCACCTGCACATCACCGACGACGGCGGCTTGCGGAAATGGCGGTAGCAGCTGTGTGGCCTGCGACGCCACACGCGCCGATCGATGCAGCAACGGCGCCTGCAGCTGTGGTGGCGGAGCGATCTGCGCCGGTGGCCAGCGCTGCATTGGCGGCGTCTGTGTCTGCAACGCGGCGTCCTGTCCGAGTGGCTGCTGCAACGGCAATACCTGCCAAGCACCGTCGCTGAACAGCTGCGGCAGCGGCGGCGCTGCCTGTGTCGACTGCGGCAGCTCGGCCAGCAGCTGTTCGGGTGGAATGTGCCAATGTGGCGGCGGGGCCGCGTGCGGCGCTGGCCAGCGTTGTGTCGCCGGTAGTTGCGTGTGCGATGCGACCTCGTGCCCGGGCGGCTGCTGCACCAACTCCACCTGTTTCGCAGCGTCGGTGAGCGCCTGCGCGCCGGCCGGGCAGAGCTGCGTCGCCTGCGGTGTCACCAGCGATGGTTGTAGTGTGACCGGCACCTGTGCGTGTGGCTCGGGTCCTGCCTGCGCCGCTGGACAACACTGCGTTGGGGGCGTTTGTAAATGCGACAGCGTCAGTTGCCCCAATGGTTGCTGCAACGGCACCACTTGCGCGCCCGGTACCAATCCGAGCACTTGCGGATCGGGCGGCGCGGCCTGTGCTACGTGTGGCGGCGCCTGCACCAATCATTCTTGTGCCAGCTGCTCACCGACCAGCTGCGCGGGCGGATGTTGCTCGGGCACGACCTGCAATACGCCGAGCGCTTCGACCTGCGGCAAGAACGGAATGGCCTGCATTTCGTGCGACCTTGTCGTCGCTGACACCTGTGTGGCGGGCGCCTGCAAATGCGGCGGCAATGCTCCGTGTATGCCCGGCCTGCATTGCGTGAGCGGCAGTTGCGTGTGTGATGCCACCTCGTGCACCAGTGGCTGCTGCGCCGGCAGCAAGTGCCAGCCCGGCGACAAGGACACGGCCTGCGGCACGCGCGGCGTGGCCTGCCAGAACTGCAACCCACTCGGCCTCAGCTGCGAAAGCGGGGACTGCCGCTAGTCGAGCCCGCTTGACCGCCGAGCATTGTCGCCTGAGCATTGTCACCTATTGGGCGCCAACTCCGCCGATCTACTTGATCTGTAGGCCCTTCCGACGATAAAATAGGTCGTCTATCACGCGTGCGCGCGCCAGCTTGGTGCTGCGCACCCTCGCCAGAGGGCGCCCGTCCAATGTCTGCATTCGTCATCCTCATCGACTCCGACGCGAATCTGAACCAGTTCCTCGACCGGGAGCTTGGGCGCTATGGCTTTCGCGTCGAGTCGTTTGCCGACGCCAACGAGGTGATGGCGCGCAGCCAAGACCTGCCGCAGCTGGTGGTGCTGTGCATCGACCCCAAGCGCGCCGGCTGGGCGGTCTGTAATCGGCTTCGTAAGAGCTCGAATCTCAAGGGGATTCCGCTCATCGTCACCTCGGCTGAGGCCACCGAGAAGGACTTCGAAGACCACAAGAAGCTCAAGACCCGCGCCGAGGACTACCTCCACAAGCCTTTCGCTGCTGACGCGTTGGCGCAAAAGATTGGCGATCTCATCGGCATGCCCGAGATGGCGGATGGCGGCATCGAGCTCGCCATCGAGTCTGAGGACATGGAAGTCGACTCGGAGGAAATCCAGGTCGAGGTCGAGGAAGATTCGCCGGCTCCGTCGAGCTTTCAAGGTGGCTTTCAGGGCAGCAGCTTTGCCGACGATCTCGAGGACCGCACCCGCGTCGGCGTGGTCAGCTTCGACAAGGACCTCGATCTCGAGACCGATGCGGCGTTTGCGGCGATCGGCAATGAGCCATCGACCATGGTCGGGCAGGTACCGCCCCCGCCGGACGAGGCGTCCAAAAAGCCTGGCAAGAAGGATGATCCATTTGCCCTGAAGGATAGTCCCTTCGATCCGCCAGAGTCGACTGCGCCTGGGCCGACCGGCGACGATCTCGACCTCGGTCTCGATGCTGTGGCGCTGGAGGCGGAGGCTCACCCGTCGCGACCGATTGGCGAGCGTCCCCGTCGGCAGTCGACGCCGATGGTCATGTCGTCGATGCCGCCGCCCGAGCTGCCACCGGCCCACGATGCCCACGACGATCATGCCGCTGATCAGGCCATGTTGGCGGAGCTCAGCCAGCTACGCGCCGAGCGCGAGCGCCTGACCGCCGAGCTCGAAGAGGCGAAGGCGCGCCCAGCGGCGCCGGCCAAGGAGTCGGGCTTCTCGCGTGAGCGCGAGTTTCTCAATCTGCGCGAGATCATCAACAAGAAAGAAAAAGAGGTCCTCGATCTCCGCGACTCGGTGGATGCCCGAGATCGCCAGCTTCTCGACGGCAAAGACAAGCTGCGCGATTTCGAGCGGCGGGCGCGGGACCTCGAGGAAAAGCTGCTGGGCGCCGAGCGCGACCTCATGGCCGTGCGCGAGAAGTCCGAGGCTCTCGTCGCTGACAAAGACAAAGCGGGCGAGCGCGAGAAGCAGACCAAGAGTCGGCTCGACGACGCGCTCAAGCAGATTCAGCGCTGGGAGCAGGAGACCGAAAGCTGGAAGCAGAAGCACGCTGCCGAGGTGGCCGCGTCGGCGGAGCGCCAGGCCGAGCTGGCTGCGAAAGCCGCCGCCGACCGCCAGCGTCAGGCAGAGGAGCACGAGGCTGCCAAGCTGGCTGCCGTCGAGAAAGCCGCCGAAGAACACGCGCGTGCGGCTGCGGCCCTGACGGAGGCTCACACGGCCGCACTCCAAGAAGCGTCGCAGCAGCACGCGGCACATCTTGGCCGGGTGACGGGCGAGCTGCAAAATGCGCTACGCGACAAAGAACAGCAGCACACCGACGAGATCACCGGTCAGAAGGCGCGCGCGGCGCAAGAGCTCAAGAACGTCGAGCAGGCCAAGAACGAAGCCGTGGCGCAGCTGACCGAGGCGCATGAGGCGGAGGCGGCGAAGCTCAGGGCCGAGCACGACCGCGCCATCGAGTCTGCCGACGCGGCTGCTGCGGCTGCGCTCGAGGCTGCGGCCAGCAAACACGCCGAGGCCCTCAGCGCCGCGGAGACCGCACATCAGGCTGCCGTCGAGCGTGCCCTCAGCGAGGCCCAGGCCAAGCACCAGGCCGAGCTGGCCGCGGCGCACGACACGCACGCCAGCAAGCACAAGGCCCTCGAGGAAGCGCACGCCGACCAGAAGATTGGCATGCAGGCCCGTCACAGCCAGGAGGTCGAGCACCTCAAGGCCGAGCACACCACCACCCTCGGTCAGTTCGAAACGGCCCTGCAAGAACGCGACGCCCTCCTCGAGCAACAACAAGTACGCATCACCCAGCTCGAGGGTCAGGTGGTGGTCGGCAACGAGACCGAGACGCACTTGAAGGCCCAGCTGGCGGCCATCACGACGGGTCTCGAGGCTGCGCGGGCCGAATTGGCCGAACGCGACGCGCGGCTGGCCCAGCGCGACAAACGCATCGAAGAGATGGAGCTCGAGAGCACGGGCTTCCAGGAGCAGATCTTGAAGGCGTACCACCGGATCAAGAGCGACGAGGCCGCGGTGCTACGGGCCAAAAAAGCGCTCGGCATCGCGCTCACCGTCCTCGACGAGAGCGGGAATGGGGCTGCGTAAGGCCGCACTTTTCGCCTTGGTTGTCGTCGCTGGCGCTTGTCGCGCCGAGGTCACGGGTGCGGCCGATCTGTCGGGTTTGGATCTGGCCGTCGAGATGGATCTAGCGGCGCCCGATTTGTCGCCGCCCATCGAGCTTGGGCCGCCGGATCTGTTGTGCTCGGCGCCGGTGGGTCCGGAGAACTGCAGCAACGGCTGCGACGACGATCATAACGGCTACATCGACGATGATGACCCGGCTTGCACGGCGCAGATTCTGGCGACGACCGCTGGCGGGACCACCTCGCTGAACCGCCTGCTCATGGGGACGTCGCTTTTGACCCGCACTGTCGACGGGAATCCGGTGCCGGCCAACATGTTCGCGATTCACATCGCTGGCTTCTCGCCGAGCGTGTATTTGCTGCATGAAAACGCGCCGGCGTTGCTGCGTACGTTGACCTTGTCAGCGACGGGAACTGGCACGAACATGGACTACTTTCCAACGGGCTGGGGGACGGCCCGCGACGTGTGTATTTTCAACAAAGAGCTGATCATCGTCCAGCGTG
>Ga0209724_1004556_pt1 | contig 10879 bp, 8 predicted proteins | sample grotaG_FD_184143 | JGI IMG/M metagenome (GOLD analysis project Ga0209724, IMG submission 184143) | Glacier valley bacterial and archeal communities from Borup Fiord, Nunavut, Canada, to study Microbial Dark Matter (Phase II) -... | ecosystem: Environmental > Aquatic > Freshwater > Ice > Glacier ... | reverse complement strand
CCCAAGAATATTACCGATGCACTGCGAACTGTGAATTTTCCTAACAGCACTCAGGATGTTGTTTCTCTTGATATGGCCCAGGAAATCAGGGTAGCCGGAAAGAAGGTGACCTTCTCACTGGTCTTCCAGCGTTCGGATGACCCCAACATTGCAGCTGTTATTGCAGCCTGTGAAGAAGCTATTCTGACCCATGTTGGTGCGGAAGTTGAGATTAAAGGAAACATTACCTCCAAGGCCATTCATCAGATGGAGCGCCCTATATTGCCGGGTGTAAAAAACCTGATTGCCGTGGCTTCAGGAAAAGGTGGAGTGGGCAAATCAACCATTGCGGTGAACCTGGCGATTGCCCTGGCAAAAACAGGCGCCAAAGTGGGGCTGATTGATGCCGATATATTCGGGCCATCGCTTCCCAAAATGTTCGGTGCCGAAGCTACTCGTCCGGCAGGAGTTCGTGTTGACGGCAAAGAGCGTATCCAGCCAATCAGCAAGTTCGGCGTCGGCTTTCTGTCCATCGGATTTTTCGTGGCTACAGAAGATGCCATTATATGGCGGGGCCCCATGGCTTCCAATGCCCTGAAGCAACTGATCAACGATGGCAACTGGGGAACGCTTGATTACCTGCTATTTGACCTTCCTCCGGGAACCAGCGACATTCATCTGACCCTTGTTCAGACCGTACCGGTCACAGGAGCCATCATCGTTACCACACCACAGGAGGTAGCCCTGGCTGATGTGATCAGGGGTGTCAACATGTTCAAATCCAAAGGAGTGAATGTGCCCGTGCTTGGGTTGGTTGAAAATATGGCATGGTTCACCCCTGAAGAACTTCCCGAGAATAAGTACTACATTTTTGGTAAAGGCGGTGGAGTAAAAATGGCCCAAGAACTTGATATTCCTTTACTGGGCCAAGTGCCCCTTGTGCAAAGCATCCGTGAGGGGGGCGATTCGGGAAATCCGGCAGCCTTTGACGAAAATTCACCCATCGGTAAAGCATTTGCTGTGATGGCACAGAATGTGATCAGGGAAGTGGAAAGCCGCAATGAAAGCATGGACCCTACTACAAAAGTGAAAGTATCGCGGAAGTAACATTTGCAGTATTTAAAAATATTCACGGAACACCTTACAAATCAATTGTATGGTGTTCCGTTCTTTTTTTTGTACAAATTAAAAGCAACTTGGGAATAATTGGATTAAATTTTTAATTTTGCTCTGTCCCTAAACTAAATTAATAACTACTAACCCAACAGCTAACCACGATGACACAACAATCAAACAGCAACCTCAGGCTTGGAATGACCTTCATGGCATCCATCTTCTTTGTTTTTGGATTTATTACCAACTTTAACATAGCAATGAAAGATCAGGTGCAACTTGCATTTGATCTGAAAACCCTCTATCCGGGATGGGAAAACTTTTTTGCACAGTTAGTGAATGGGGTATTCTTCTTCGCCTATTTCTGTTTCAGTTTCGTATGTGGAATGATTATTAAAAAGATAGGCTACAAGAATGGAGTGATCGCCGGGCTACTTTTAGTGGCCACGGGTAGCTATTTATTCTTTCCCGCAGTGTCTGTTTTATCCTATCCCCTCTTTTTGGGAGCCATATTTGTGATGGCTACCGGAGTTGTATTCCTGCAAACGGCAGCCAATCCGTATGTGGTAGCATTGGGCCCTCAGCAAACGGCCCCTGCCCGCCTGAACTTGACCCAGGCCTTAAACGGGGTAGCCACTACCATTGCTCCTTATCTGGCCGGTATCCTTGTACTGGCCCCGGCAGTGCTTGCACTTAAAAGTGGCTCATCGGCTCAGGAAGCGGCTGATTTTGTAAAAATGCCCTTCGTGATCATCGGATCAATAGTAGTGTTGATTGGTGTTGGAATTTTATTCATAAAATTACCTGAGATAAAAGGAAATGAAACTGTCGGCAGCATGTCGGCCCTTAAGAAACCCCAGGTATGGCTCGGAGCAATCGGAATTTTCTGTTACGTGGGAGCCGAGGTAGGAACAGCCTCCCAAATAAGCAGCTACATGACTGAGTTGCTGAATATGGCTAAAGATGAGGCAGTAAAATTAACAGCCATTTATTGGGGTGGCAATATGATTGGCAGGTTCATTGGCTCGGTATTACTTGGCACCTTGCCTAAAAATCAGAAATATAAATACTCAGCATTTATTTTGGTATTTGCCTTTTTTGTGGGTTGGTTTATCTTCTCGGCAGGAGTCATCAACGGAGTATTTGTATTTGAATCAAAACCGATTTATGGCCTTATTTTCTTCTCCATTGCCGTTGTCAACTTCTTGCTGATGCTGTTAGGAAAAGGGATTGCCAATGTTTCACTGGGAATTTTTGCTGCAACGAATATGTTGCTTGTGTTGGCCGGATTCTTTTTGCCTCCGCAAATCGGAATGTGGTGCTTACTTTCTGTAGGGTTCTTTAACTCTATCATGTTTCCAAATATCTTCACCCTGGGAGTAAGTGACCTTGACCCTGGTGAAATGCCTATCGCCTCGGGCATCATCAATACAATGATCGTGGGTGGATGTTTTGTTCCCCTTATTATGGGAGCGATGACAGATTCGGTCGGTTTAAAAGCGGCTTTGCTAGTGCCCATTATTTGTTTTGCATATATCACTTTCTTTGCATTAAAAGGAAGTAAAATCAGATAATTTAATTTTAACCATGAAACCAGTCTGCCGGAAACATCAACAGTGATTTCCTGACGAGACACTCAAAAAACAAATTAATTATAAGTATGAAAAAAGTAGCAATAGGTGTTGATATAGGCGGAACAAATACCGCTATCGGCATGGTCGACGATTTGGGAAATGTAATGGTGAAGGGTAATATCGTAACTCCTTCGCATGGTGACATTAACCGTTATATCGATGATTTATCCCTGGCCATCAAAGAACTGATCAATTCAGTCAAATTACTGAATCCAGATATTGAAATTCAGGGGATCGGAATTGGCGCCCCCAATGGTAATTATTATACAGGAACCATTGAATATGCCCCTAACCTCTCATTCAAAGGAGTGGTGCACCTGGTAAATTTACTGAAAGTTAAATTTCCGGAGTTGGAAGCTATTGCCTTGACCAATGACGCCAATGCGGCCGCTATTGGGGAAATGATCTATGGTGGAGCAAAAGGAATGCAGAATTTTGTGATGTACACCCTTGGAACAGGCGTTGGCAGCGGTATTGTTGTCAATGGTGACCTTGTTTACGGTCATGACGGATTTGCCGGAGAATGCGGACACACGACCCTTATTCCCGGTGGGCGCGTATGCGGTTGTGGTGCATTGGGTCACCTGGAAGCCTATTGCTCGGCCCCGGGAATGAAACGCACAGCTTTTGAACTCATGGTGAAGTACAATGCCACCGACAGTTTACTTGCAGATAAATCGTTCAACGAGCTGGATTCAAAAATGATTTTTGATGCCGCTGAAAAAGGCGATAAGGTAGCCAACGAAGTATTTGAAATGACAGGCAAATGGCTTGGACAAGGATTGGCTGATACGGTTCATCATCTGAGCCCTGAGGCCATCTTTCTTTTTGGCGGACCAACAGCTGCAGGAGAATATATTTTCAAGCCAACCAAAGAAAGCATGGAGCAGCATTTGCTTCCTATTTTCAAAAATAAGATTAAAATCCTGCCCTCTCAATTAAAATCAGGCGATGCAGCCATTGTGGGTGCAAGCGCTTTGGTGTATAAGGAACTTGAGAAACATTAGAATTGTAACAGGCTGATTGTTAGCAAATATCGTGTAGCCTGTTAAAAAATAAAGAAGGGAAGTTGGACCATCATTTCTCAGCTTCCTTTTTACTTTTTTTCTTAAAAAGTGTTAATGGTTCTGGTTGTTTGATACATTTTTTATAATTTTACAAATCAAACAATATATTCAGAGGCTTGAAAAACATAAAAAGACATATCTGTTATTGCTTATTTCTGCTCATCTCAATGAGCATTTCATCACATAAATCCTTCGCTTCACCGAAGCTAAAAAAAGTAAAATACAATTACCTGATCTCCCTTCCTGAGAATTACGACAAAGAGCCGGGGAAAAAATGGCCTGTCATCTTTTATCTGCATGGCCGCCATGCAAGTGGTACAAATCTAAAAAGTATTGAACGCTACGGGCTACCTTATTACCTTTCAACAGGAAAGAAAATGGACTTCATTGTGATTTCTCCACAGTGTCCATGGAAAAAGAATTGGTCATCGGACGACTGGTTTAACCCGGTATACGATGAAGTGGCTGCTAAATTTCGGGTAGACGATTGTCGTATTTATATGATTGGAATGAGCATGGGCGGATATGGTACATGGTCACTGGCCAACCGGATGCCTGATCGTTTCGCTGCTATCTCGCCCATGTGCGGAGGAGCAGATGTAAAATGGGCCGATAACATTAGCCGTATTCCAACCTGGGTTTTTCATGGAACTGCCGACAATGTAATTCCCATCAGCACCTCAGAGGTGATGGTAAAAGCCCTAGAAAAGAAAAACAAGTATCTTAAATTTTCCCGTTTGATTAATAAGGGCCACGATATCAGTACCCAATTCAAAAGCGACGAATTATATTCATGGCTCCTACAGTTCTCACTTAAAAGAACGCCCTTCTGGGAAGAACCCTTGCCCTTTATGAAGATCATTACAGCCTCAAGGGTGACCATTCAACCTTCAATAAGTCCTGATAGAAATTCCACTGCACGGATCAATTGATACCGGCAGACTTGTCCTGACTTTTGTTTACTTTTCCTATAAACCTAATTTCTGAACCAGACACTCTTCATAATCCTGTTGTGAGTTTACTTTCACTATAAACCTATTTCAGGATAAGACACATAGGAGGTTCAAATTTTCATTTCCTACGAATCCTACGTCCTATTTCGTAAAAACTGCGTTTTATTGATCAATACATGGCACAAAAAACGACTTTCACCCATGCGGATGGTTTTTTCTGCGCTTAGCCTTATCATACCATTTCACTTCAAGAGTTTAAATCAGGTATTGAACTATAAAACGTCAAATTTACGAAATAGGACGTAGGATTCGTAGGAAACGTAGGAAATGAATAATTAATAAAATAATTATCATTGTACTTGTTTTTATGATGAACATTGATTTACTTTAAAGTCAATATAACAAACGACCAAAGTAGGAAGACTTTAAAGGAGTATTTTTGATGTGGTTTTTGGTATTATACTCCCTGATGATCCTTCCGCTTTAAGATATAGATGGAGCAATAGAATTTACAGGGAAATTTAATATCTAAATCATATGAGAGCAAATTTTGATGTCCTTTATTGGTTACATTATGGTGAAACGCAGAGGAATTCTCTACCATTGTCTTTTAGGACCAAAAACCGGTCATGGTACCTTGAACCCGTTTGCTTTTCGAGTTTCAACAACGACATTGGTATCATTGTTTCCAGGATTGAAGAAACTAAAACCGACCTTACGGCCAATTACAGTCATTGGCTGGATATAGGTTCTGCCCTGGCCCAGGGGTTCGGTGAAAGAGGCCGGACTTATTACCATCGTATCAGCCGCTTCAATCCCCGTTTTTCACCCGATCGTTGCAACATTCAATACGACACTTGTTTAAAGGGTAAAGGCCCTGTAATTGCTCTCAACACTTTCTTTCACCTGGTTAAACAAGCAGGGCTTATTTTATCTGACGCAGGTTCAAACTTGCGTATTGTTCCCAAAGATACTGTGGATCTTCCAATAAATGAACCTGCTGTAAGTGTTATCATTCCGCAAGATTCCTTAAATGATGAAACCCTTATTTTTAACACTCCACAGTTGCCCACCCATATTTATTCACAACTACCTGAAATACTTATGGATAGTTGTCGTCTGTTTGAGGAAGGAATTGAACAGGATGTTTTTTTAATCAGCTCACTGACTGTTTTAAGTGGCTGTTTGCCCAATATCGAAGGAACCTACTTTGAAGAAAGTTACTCGGCCCATCTGTTTACATTCATTACTGCACCGGCAGGCTCTGGAAAAGGCAAAATGAATTGGGCTAAATATTTCGCACAGGCCATTCACACCCACCTCACGGAGCAGTCGGACAAGAAAAGGAAGGATTATGAACGGAATCTGGAGAAGTATTACAACCTAACCAGGTTTCAAAGGCAAAAGATGGAAAAACCCATAGAACCGCCACACAGAATGTTTTTTCTACCAGGTAACAGCAGTTCCGCGGCTTTCATCCAGGCACTGGCTGACAATGATTTCTGTGCCGTTATTTTTGAAACCGAGGCCGATACCCTGGCCAACACCTTAAAACAGGAATGGGGTAATTTCAGTGACGTGCTCAGAAAAGGATTTCACCATGAGAGTACGAGCCTGTTCCGCAAAAAGGACAATAAATGCATAGAGATAAAAAACCCACACATAGCCCTTTGTGTAGGGGGCACACCCCTTCAGGTACACAATATGATACCGAACGTTGAAAACGGATTGTTCAGCCGTATCCTGTTCTATGCCTTCGAAGACCACAGCGAATTTAAAAACCCGTTCATCTCCCATTGCCCTGTCAACTATGCAGATTTTTTGACTGAAAAGGGCAACCAGATTTTTGAATTGTACAATCAACTGAACCTTTTGGCTCAACCCATCCAGTTCAAACTTACCCCGGAGCAAGCAAACAAGTTCACTGCCTTATTCGCCGCCATGCTTTCACGGAACGAACTGCTGGTTGGAAGGAATTTTAATGCCAACATCAAACGCCTGGGCCTGATCACTTTCCGCATCGCGATGATCCTTACTGCCCTCCGGTTATTGGAGAACGAGACTCCTGGTGGGGATCCTGAGCGGGTGACTCCAAGTCACCCGCTCAGTCCAGATAAACCCCTAATTTGCAGTGACCGTGATTATGAAACAGCCATCATCATTGCCGCGACGCTCGAAAAACATGCCATTGCTGTCTATCAAAATATGCCCAACACTGGTTTGAAAGGCATGAGCCTTACCTTCTTTGAAAAGTTGCCACAGCAGTTCGATCGCCAGGGTTATCTGAAAGTGGCCCTGGAGTTGGGCATTCAACCCAAGGCAGCCGAAAAGTACATCGCCCAGTTTAAGCCAAGCCTACTCGATCACGAACACAACCTGTATACTAAGATTTTAAAATAGTCATCAGCTCAGAAGAAATTTTATATTTTAATTGTTCCCTTATATAATTGGACAAGTGGGAATATTAAATCCCAATTGTCTCCCCAAACAAGGTTGCCGGCTTCTATTTTGAATTGTTTGAAAAGTTCAATGTCATTGTATTTGTTGTATTGCGGGTGTGGGTGCTTTACAAGGAAATTACCAAAATCAATTGTCTTGACGGTATGGTCGTTAAACTCTATTTCTATGCTATAACCTTCCATATAAAGTGCTTTTTTGATTTGGATAGGCGAAAGTGTCACCTGATCTTCCTGGTGATCTTTTCGTTTTCTGGTTCTGTTTTTAATAGATAGAATTGAGTCCATTTTTCAACAATTTTAAGATAATAGGCAAAAACAAATTTTTCTAAGTCCTTACGGTAAATAGTTGGTACTTGTTTATAACCTGCCGAACGCTTAAATCTGATATTTACAAGCTTCCCTTCCAAAATTTCAAGTTCAATAACCGATTCATATTCTCCATAACGTACATGCACGTGTAAAGGTTTGTGATCGTTTGAATAAAAGAAAAATACAAATCCTAAGTATTCAAATATTTTAGGCATTGACTGAATATATGAGATACAAAACTAATTAATTATTTGACTTTTAATCCATACAATCTTCAATAAAGCACTCCAGCATTACCGGATTTACATTCCTATTGTTCAAAGCCGCTTATGCCCTTAGCACTTTGGTCACCAGAAATTGACAACTTGATGCATATCCGTAGGAGCAGGATTTCGTATAGTTTATTGTTTTTGTTTTCTAATTCCATGGAATACAATTAGATTTGGTCTTTTGTTGAAAAATGCACAAAGAGTATTAGAAAGCAAGATTTTTATGAGATTAATTTCTAAAACCTTGAACCCTTGACTATTTTCGGGAGCCTTTTCCATTTGCCAATGAAATGGCCAAAGGAAAAGGGAAATAGATCCTGAAAGAATTAAAAATTGAAACAGAAATAAGTTACCCGGGAAAGCCGAAGCACAGAGATTCCGGAACTTTCCTTATGCCGCTGTTGAAGAATCAGTTTCAAATGCGGTGTATCATAAAAGTTATGAAATTGGTTCACCCATAGAAATTCAGATTTGGCCTGATAAAATAGAAATTCTAAGCTATCCGGGACCAGTGCCTCCGACATGGAACAGGATTTCCTACCATCTACAAGGCCATGCGGAACAATGGTTCGCCTGATCCTGTTTTTAAGACTGACGAACATTCTACCTATTTTCTCACAACACTTTCTGCTATTGTAAGTAACCAAGTAAGTAACCAAGTTAAAATGCTTGTATTTAATGATTTGGAAAATATTATAGCATATACTAACGAAGTAAGTGATCAAGTAAGTGATCAAGTAAGTGATCAGGTAAGTAAGATCATTTTATCATCATATAGGCGTATTTGCAAAGGATATTATAATGAGCATAGGGAAAGTTCCAAAGTCTAAAAGAAGTATTCTTGAAGAGCTGGGATTAAGTAATCATATCAATAATAAACACCGGCATATCGATCCATTATTGGCTATTGGCTGGATTCAATATACCCATGCGGAAAATTTAAATGACAGAAACCAGAAATACAGGTTGACACATGCAGGCTTAAAATTAATAAATCTGATCAAGGGATAGAAAAGCAGATGAAACTTCAATTTTAAGCAACGATAGGTTTATTATAGCAATTTAATGGTTTCGGAAGGTGAGAAAGTGGGAAGATGAGAAAGTGGGAAAATGAGAGGGTGGGAAAAAGAGGGATTGCGTAATTGGTCACCTGCTCAGGGGCCTCTGTTGTCACCTACTCAGTATTTTTAGCTGATCTGGTGACTAATGAACGGGTTGGAATTACTGAGCAGGTGATGGACTCATTCAATCAATCCTTCATCCAGGCACAACCGTTCCACCTTTCAAAACGAATCCGAGGTGTAAAAATAAAAATTTATTGTCCCTTTTTAAAGCCTATCTGTTTACGTGGTTGTGGGTTTTTCTGTTTCTCAATCAGTTAGTCAAGGTAGTTAAAGATCAATTCAATGTTTTTGTCTTGGTTTTCAAGCTTCATTTTGATTTCTTCTATTTCAAGCCTGACACTTAAATTATCGGTAAACAGTTGGCGCACTTTTGTAAATATCCGCATAATCTGGATTATTTACTCACCTTATGCAAGAACAAGTTAAACACAAAGACACAAAGCACTGGCATTCAATTATTTTTTTTCTTCGTGTCTTTGTGTCTTAGTGTCTTAGTGTTTAATTTGTTCTTTAATACACCCTGAGTATTACTTTTTTTAGTGTTCTTGCGTAAGGTGAGTTATTTATTAAAAATAGGCCCTAAGGCCAAATTCGCCGCTGATGTTCTTTTCAAGATAAACATTGCCTTGAACCCAACCATTTGTTTTGGCTGAAACAGAAATATAGGGATGGATATGTTTGTTTACAGGGTAATAGAATTTTGTTTCAGCAAAGCCTCCAACAGCTCCTTTATTTGCAAAGAACAACTGATTATCAGGTTGAACCCAAATCATTGCTCGTGCAGAAAAAGGGATTGGACGTTTCAATTTACCCGCACCAATCAGATAGCTGTAGGTTTCAATTTCTAAACCTGGAGACCATTTATAATAGTTTGCATAGTTATGAAATGTAAATGCATAGTTATGGTGGTTGGAATGAAGCAACCCAGTTGTGGATATATCGAAACCAAAAGGTGCAAGCCAATGGTTGAAGTAAAAATTAACCCTAGTATTATCTCCATTTTCATTTTTCTTAAGAGTATAGGAAGTATGAAATAATGACAATGGGTTAATGAAATTGATTAGCTGTAAATATCCTTGCTGTTTGAGATAGGATAATTCCCGGTGAGTTAATTGAGAACGCTTTATATATCGGTCGATACCGACTCCCGATGGATGGGTTCCCCTATTTTCATAAGGCTCCCCGGGACGAAATAAATCATAAGTCCAGGTTAAAAAATCAAATCCAAGCAGGTCGCGTTTTGTAATGTCTTCACCTTCTGCTTTGTATAATTTATCCATTTCATTATCAGCACTTTTGCCAGCACTCATAAAAACATAAAGGGAACTATTTAGTGTTGCTAAGATTGGGACAAACGATTTGGATTGGACATTGTAGAAAAATGCCATTTTATTCATATTATTTGCTAACATGTATTCACCTTCTATGCCTGCTTCTGCCATGCGAACCATATCTGCCGGGTTATTTTTTTTCAATGCAATCAAATCTTCGTCTTTAACGTCACGTACAAAAATCAAGGACTTGGTAATAGGGAAATTGTTCATTTCGTTATAACTATTTCCGCCGTGTTTGGCTAAAACCGATCGATGAAACTCTTCGTGTACCCACCCGCTTGTTAAGGGAATAGGAAAGTAGGCCAAAAAATCAACCATCATTGCAGTAGGTCTGTAGTAGCGTTTTGTTGAGCTGTTTTTTGTCATTACACGATACAATCCTTCGCGGGTTGCATTATAAAACGATGAACTAATATTTAGTGATTGTGACATGGACGGATTTGTAAACAGCCCGCCAATGCCTGATAATTCAATACTTTTTTTTGAAAATGGGAAGTCAGCAAAGTTATAATCCAGGATGATAGGGCTGTTGCTTGCCTTGTCTAAACACTCTTTCTGTGTTGATAATGATTCAGGTAATATAACTGCTTGTAATTCAAGTACATTTTTTCGTTTTTTCTCGTGGTAATTTTTTAAGG
>Ga0209724_1004555_pt1 | contig 10879 bp, 6 predicted proteins | sample grotaG_FD_184143 | JGI IMG/M metagenome (GOLD analysis project Ga0209724, IMG submission 184143) | Glacier valley bacterial and archeal communities from Borup Fiord, Nunavut, Canada, to study Microbial Dark Matter (Phase II) -... | ecosystem: Environmental > Aquatic > Freshwater > Ice > Glacier ... | reverse complement strand
TCAAAACTGCGATTGTCAACTGTTTGGCACAGACCCATACCAAGCATAAAGGCGCTTTGGATTCCTCGCTCACCTTGCATTTTCAGATGTTCAAAAAAGCGCAGTTTCTCACCGCGTGAAGTATAGCGCTTCCTTATCCAGGGCGCTCAGGCTTTCTCGGCGGTGGCGGGTAAAATCGTTTGGCATTCCTTCAGTTTATCCGCTCCTGTCTCGTTTCGCCACCCCCTCCTCCGCATCGCTCAACGCTTGGGCTGAGCAGTTACTGTTGATCATTACTGTTGTCTGCTAGATTCGTGCAATAGTTGCTTCAGTGGGATCACTTTCTTGGATGATCGGGCGTCAGGGTAATACTGGCGGCGAATCGTGCCGAAAACATCCATAGCCAGAGGAACAAACACGAAGATCAATATGCCAACGACCAGCAGCAGCACAAAGAAGAGGACAGGCAGCAAGCCTATCATGACTCCTCCTCGATCCAACATAGGCGTGTCTGCCTACCATTCTATCGGTAGGCGTTGGGCGCGCCAACAGCGATGGAGTGAACCCACTCGCCCTTTTTGGGTACGAGATAACCTCACATCACTACCATAAAGAGTGCTGGAGGCTTTTTGCGATCAGCACCTGCCCTTGTGGGAAGTTCTTTTTACTCTAAAGCCAGAATGGGACATCGCCATCCATTGAACGAGGGCGTATCCCGCGTAAAAAGAGAGCACCGATGCGGTCGCTGTAATGTAGGCTAATGGGCAGACGGGGCATTAACATTGAGCCAAAGTGCAAGTGAGTGAGTGCCAGAACTGAGTGCAGCGCATCCTGGATCGATAGACTGCCATCGGTGCGAATTTCCAGCGGGCGCGGGGTTGAACCCTGGAACGGTGGTAGCGACGAAACAAGAAAGGCATCGGTATCACTGAGCAGGAAGGCATCACCTTTACGGGCGCGGCCAATCGCTTCATGATTGCCGAAATAGACGCGTGGCACCTTTGATTTGATCACCTCGACCGGGAAGAATTGCGCGTTAATCTGGTCACCCCATACTTTTAAGTGACGTCGTTCGTCACCGCGAAACAGACCATCTCGGTGCAGGACGGTGCGTTTGCCTGCGAACTGTTCAGAGGGTAGCAAAGTACGCATCGCGCGTTCAGTTAGCGTTTCGCCTTCCGTCGTAACGTCGTTGATAGTATAGTGCAGGAAGTCGCCATTGGCCGCATAGATGCGTGTCATCGCTGCGATACTCAGGCTGCCATGTCGCCGTTCGGTACGTTCACGGGCGATGTCGATGCCCACGATCAAATCGGCGTATGGAAACGGATGGGCGAGGACATAGGGTACGTTGCCCGTTTTAGCGATAATACCCAGCGCCAGATTGTCTATCGCCGTATCGTTGGTCATGGTGTTGATGTAGAGCGCTTGGCTCGGGATTTCACGTGGTGTCAATACGGTTTTGACCGTTACGTACAGGCTCTCTTGCTCACCATCCTGCGGATCGTCCCCTGGCAAAATGACAAGAATCAGATGGGGTTCATCGGTGAGCAGCAACTGTATTGCGTTTTCGACGCTATACTGCTTACGATTCTCTGGGCGCTCTGAACGAATATATTGCACTGGGAAGTTAACTTCATTGAGACGAATGCGAAGTTTGCTAAGGAAATCTTTCGCTTGCGGGTGATCGCCATGTAGGTTCAAAATTCCGACGCGGAGCGCAGTTCCTTCAGGGATTACACGACGGTAGGGCGGATGCTGACGCAGCGATTGTAGTACCGCTTTTGGTTCACAAACGCACGTCGTGTTATCGCCTAATAAAGCAGCAATCGACAAATGCTTATCGGATTGCTCAACGAACAGATGCGGAAAATGCGCGCCGCTGAATGGCTCGGCGTCGATCAGCCCAAAGTCGATGAAATATCTAGCAATGGGATACACCATTTGGTTATATCGCTCATCGGGTTTCAACTTCAGCAAACCAAGCGCCTCTCGACCATTGATCCCGAGCCGCTCATATTGCGCATTAGTCGCAATAATCTGGAGATCGCTACTGATATAGTCGTAAGCACTGCCACCAGCCACACGGACTTTGAATACTAGGTCATCGGCAGGTGCTTTAGCGATAGCGGCCTTCGATCTCTCTTTTGTAGCACGATTCATCAATTCTTCGCGCTGCTCGTCCAATGTCCCCAAAATTTCGTCGATCTTGCCTGCTGTGTTCGAAGATTTTGCCTTCACCTCCAGCCCGATCAGTTCGTCCATACTCTGGACGGTCCGAATATACGCACGAAGTGTCATGTTTGGGATCACATGGGAACTCACGGAGATGGAGACAGCCGGTTGACCGTCAACGACATACGGCTTTAGCTCGTAGTCTCGCTCAATAACCCCATTCTTGATTGAGTGCCGAAGTGATCGTAAAAAGGCTCGAATCGTATCTTCCAGTTCTGCGTTATAGCCGTGTGCAACGAATGTCGCCAGCGCAATTGCGGACGGTGTCCAGTTCAGTTCGGGTTGGATACGGCGCACCGGCTTAAATGTTTCCCCGCCTGTTTGCCACAAAGTTTTGAGTTCTCCATTACACTGTTCAATGTTAACTGGTGCATCTGTGAGCAACAATCCATCTGCCCACACCCAATGCCCACCTAATGCTAGACGAAAGCGATACATCAGTTTGCGTCCAAACGTAGTAGCGTCGTCGGCGCTTGTTACAACCTTATAGGCAAGGATAGGCGGCAATGCTCCAACTTTGACACGGAAAACTTCCGTGAATACGGAATCAGCAACTTTAGTCTGTGCAGTGATCATTTTGTGGTTGCATCCTTTTACTACCTGCTTTATAATCGTCCGTGATAGGAAACGGAAGTTCGGAACTCAGTACGCACTTTAGCACAAAGGATACGTTCTGTCAAGAGAACTACAATTTGGAATGGAGAACGGTTATGTCGCCGATTTGCGAACGAATTAAAGCGCGCCGTTTAGAGATGGGGCTTTCTTTGGCTGAGCTCGCTCGACGCGCCGATATTTCTAAGGGGTATTTGCACTCAATTGAATCGGGTGAGACACAAAGTCCATCGGCAGAAGTATTGTTTAAGATTTCTCACGAACTCGGGACAACAATTGCGGATATTTTAGGGGAAACAGAGTCCTCCCCCGTTTCAGAAATAGAAGTGCCTGAGAATTTGTTGCAGCTTGCTCAGGAGGATAATCTCACTCAGGCGGATGTCCAAATGTTGGCGAACATTCGGTATCGTGGCAAGCAGCCGCAATCAGTGGCCGATTGGCGTTTTATTTTCGAATCCATCAGACGCACGGTGAGGTATTCGGATGGGCAAGAGTAATCACGTCTGGCGCAGTGACGTTGCAAAAGGTCTATTTTCGACCACCGGAACTACGAGTATTGAAGATGCAATACCGATACTCATCGATGTAAAGTTGAGTATGTTTGGGGTTCTCAGGCCGCCTATCGACTTACGTATGGTGGCCTCTCGATTTGGGATTTCCTCACATTTCAACTATACGCCTATGACAGGTTCAGCGCGCTTGAGACCAGACGGCAGTAACTATGTGATCGATGTAAACAGCGCCAATAATGAACACCGGCAACGATTTTCTATCGCTCATGAAATAGGACATAAGGCATTATTAGATCGGGGTATTCACATCACCAAGCATCGCGGCAGTGTAGCTTATACGGCGGAGGAGCGGGAAGAAGAAGAAATATGTGATGCTATCGCTGCGACATTGCTCGGATTACGTCCTGAATATATCCATGCCAAATTAAATCAGATCGGATTCGCGTTTAAGGCCATCGAACAGGTCAGTAACGAGTGTAAAACTTCATTTGAGGCAACTCTCCGGGCGTTTTTACGCTATTGTGAGTTTGCAACGGCGGGCGTGTATTGCGAAATGCACGGAGGATTAATCGGTGGAGTTGCTGATGCGTTCGTTGTGCGCCGTGCATATCATTCCGATTCGTTTACGCCAATCTTTGTGACCAGCCAGTTATTTTCTGGCGTTACTTGCTTCCGTGAAGCAATGCGACAGAACGGCAAGATCATAACCACAGACGAGATGATCGCTGTGAACGGTCAATTTCATGCTGTCCATGCCGAAGCTAAACGAACGACGATTTATGTACAGGAACAGCCCAAAGTGGGCGTAGTGATGATTCTAAGGCGATGATCGACTACCTTATGCTAAACCTGGTTGCTCCGAATATAAAATAAACGAACTCATCAGTGTTATTATTTGTCCAAGTATTTCAAAATCGCTGACACAAGTTCTATCAGAAAGCATTGACTGTGCAATACGACCTTGACCTGCGTGCCATTGATATCCAACCGCTGAGCGACCTGAACGGCATTGCCGCATTCTTCGCCTCGCTCGGCTATGAAGTCAGCCGTCTGCCGCAAACACTCGACACGCTCAACATCAATAGCGCCACTTTTCGCGGCGGTGCTGTCAAGAGCATCGAGCGGATCGTGTCGTATGAAGCGGAATTCGAGGTCTACGTCGTTGAACTTAAGTCGGTAACAGTGACGAACACGCAAGGGTTGGTCCGCGCCTTTCGCGACCTAGCCGGGGATTTTTTGCTTGTCCTGACGGATGACTACAACCAGATCGATTTTGTGCTGATCGAACGGCTCCGCGCTGAAAACAACAGTATCAGGAAAAGCGGCTTGTCCGTGCGCCCGCTCGTGCTAACCGTAGATAGGCGCAACCCCAGCCCACAAGCCCTGCGAGTGCTGCGCCGTTTCAGCTTCACCGAACCGGACGTACTGGCGCAATACGACAAACTACGCAGCGCCTACACCGTTGCCGAATGGAGCGCAATTTATTATAACAATCGGGCGCTGTTCAGCGATTATTATCTGAACGAACGGTTGCGCGAAACGCCGATTTGGAAAGCCGTCGCCGAACAAATCAGCACTACTTTTCGCGCTGCACAACCGCACTTGGTCGGCGTCCAACAGCGACTGGGTGGCAAAGACGAACAGGCCGCTATTGACAGACTTTATATGCCGTTGCTGACACAGTTGGGCTTCCATGCGGTGCCAGGCAAAGTGGGCGAGACTGCGCATCTCACTGAGCCGGATTTTCGTTTGTACGCCAGTGCAAGTGACGGCGATAGCGATCGTGACAAGCCGCTGGCGCTGCTGCTGACTTATCCGCTGAATCGCAACTTGGATAGTACCGACCTGGCCCGCGATGCTGCCGCCCCAAACGAAGTCCCTGGAGCAAAAGTCGTCACTTTGCTCGATGCGGGCGAGGCGGATTGGGCCATCGTGACCAATGGCAAGCTCTGGCGGCTGTATTCGACCAAAGCGCACAGCCGTGCCACGAATTATTATGAAGTCGATCTGGAAGAAGCGCTCTCCGGCGAAAGTGCGCTGGACGGGCAAGATCGCGGGCTGGCATTTCTGTACTGGTGGCTGTTTTTCCGCTCGGAAGCGTTTATGCTGCATGACTCCGTTCTCGATGACAAACCGCGCCGCGTTTCGTTCTTGGATGAGGTGAGCGAAGGCAGCGAGAATTACGCCAAAGCGCTCGGCGAGCGGCTGAAAAACCGGGTCTTTGAGGACATCTTCCCGCATTTTTCCCAGGGCTTTGTTGTGGCAATGAAGCGTGCATCCAAACAAGCACCTTCCGACGCCGAACCGGTGCTGCGCGGCTATTCTGAAGCCGATTTGAATCTTGTTTTTCATGCCACGTTGACGCTGCTTTACCGGCTGATGTTCCTGTTGTACGCCGAGTCGCGCAGCTTGCTGCCAATTCAGGAGGCGCGTGGCTATTCCGAGATCAGCCTGAAACAGCTCAAAGAAGAAATTGCGACAGCCGCAGGCACAATCAGCGACGAGGCTATAACCAACCTTCGACGCCAATATAGTACCCACCAAACCACGCTCTATACCCGGTTGCAAACACTGTTCAGGGCCATCGATCAGGGCGATGCTCTGTTCAACATGCCGCAGTACAACGGCGGTTTATTCATCACACACCCGGATGACATTGCCACTATGCCCCATGGGATCGAAAAATAGGTCGCCCAGTTTTTGCTTGACGCTCAGGTGCCCGATCAGTACATCGCCCTCGGTCTTGACTTTCTCTCACGTGATTTCGACTTCAAGACAAAAACGCTGGCTGCCATCGATTTCAAGTCGCTTGGCGTGCGGCAGTTGGGCAGCATTTACGAAGGACTACTTGAGTTTAAGTTGATGGTCGCGCAGGAGAAAATGGCCGTCGTAACGGACAGCGGTGTCGAGAAAATTGTCCCGTATGCCGACGCCGTCAAGCAAAATTTGCGGATTAAAACGATCCCGCATTCCTACTACCGCGAGCGCTTTTACGCTGCGAAAGGCACCCATCCTGGCGAGATTGTCTATGCCACGGGCAATGTTTACCTGATCAACACCAAACAAGAGCGCAAAGCCACCGGCAGCTATTACACGCCGGATTATATCGTTCAGTACATTGTACAACACACCGTCGGTCCGGTGCTCGACGCCAAGTTTGAGGCGCTGACCTCTCGGCTGCGCGTAGCAGGCAAGCTCTACCACGACGCTCGCAAGCGCGCCGAAGGTTTCAAAAAGAGCGACATGACCGGCGATGATCCAGAGAAAGTCTGGAACGACGTCGAGATGCAGGCGCTGGCACACGACGTGTTCGACCTGAAAGTGCTCGACCCGGCAATGGGATCGGGCCATTTCTTGGTCGAAGTGGTCGATTATGTGACCGATCGAATCATCAAGTTTTTGCAGGGCCATCCGACAAACCCGGTGGCGGCCATGCTGCGCCGCACCCGCGCCGACATCCTCGACAACCTGACCAGCAACAACATTAGCATTGACCCGGCTCGACTGACCGATGTGGCGCTGCTCAAGCGGCAGGTGCTGAAGCGCTGTGTGTACGGCGTAGACCTGAACCCGATGGCCGTCGAACTGGCGAAAGTGTCGCTGTGGCTGGATGCGTTCACACTCGGCGCACCGCTCAGCTTTTTGGATCACCACCTCAAATGTGGCAATTCGCTGATCGGGGCACGAATCGCCGACGTACAAGCCGCGCTGGACAAACCCGACCAGCGGAGTTTGCTGGCGCAGAGCCAATTCACAGGCTTGATGCTGGCAACCGATCTGATGGCGCGCATTGGCGACCTGCCCGACGTGACCATTGAGCAGAACCGCAAGAGCAAGAGCACCTATGCCGATGCGTATGCGGCACTGGCACCATTCAAGCGCATTTTGGATATGTACACGTCGCGCTGGTTCGGCAACACGCCGACCAAAGCGAAAGGCAAAAACAGGCAGGTGTTCGATCCAACGCTGGAATTCTTAAGCCGCGATGACACTCAAGCCTGGATCACCGATCCAACCAGCGCCACGCTCGCCAAAGACGATTACATGAAGGCCGCCCAGGTCGCTGAAACTACTATGACCGTGGCAAAAGGGATGCGCTTTTTTCACTGGGAACTTGAATTCCCAGAAGTATTTTTTGCTGCAAGTTCTATGGGCTTGCCTGGACGAACTCGGCAAGATGCCGGTTTCGACGCAGTTGTAGGCAATCCTCCATACGATGTAATGGAAAAAGCAGTTGGAGAGCTGCGCTTGGCAAATTTAGCTGCGTTTGTCGATTATCTAAACCTGGCACCTATTTATCAACCAGCACTCGGCGGAAAGCCTAATATATTCCGTTTTTTTGTGATTCTATGGGTTGCACTCATTCAACCACATGGTGAATTTGGATTGATCATACCTTTGAGTATCGCTACTGATTTGGGATGCGCAAATTTGAGGCGATGGCTCTTGACAGAGCATTCATTACACCAAATAGACGCATTTCCAGATCGGTACAATCCTAACGAGCGCGTCTTTCAGGAAGCGAAAACATCTGTTGCAATTTTACGGGGAACATATCGAGCGGAGGCAGAAAATAGCGTTACCATTTTTACACGTTCGGGAGCAAAATTCGATACTTCCGCACATCGTGTGGTGGCAAACGCACAAGCGATTAATGATGTCGATCCAGTAGGATTTACATTTCCAACATCTTCGCAAGAAATTTGGAATGTTGTTAAAAAAGTTCATCAGTCCTCGAATATCGCCAGATTGCATGATATATCCGAAATTGGGGCCGGTGAAATTCACTTAACTTACTTTAAGCCTTATTTCACTAGCTACGCCTCTGATTGTGAAGTTATACGAGGTGCTGAAATTCAACGTTATCGTATAAGCGAATACCTCAAACAGGGTGAGAAGCTCTATCTCGATCTAGATGCTGCTCGAAAGGGTAAACTGAATCCCCAAGTATTCAAGAAACCGCGTATAGGACTGCAACGTTTGACCGGGACAGAAGACCTATTTAGAATTCTTCCAGCAATTGTTCAGCCTGGTATTCAACTTGCACACACAACCCAATACGTAGCCTCAAATTCAGAGTATCATATAAATTACTTGTTAGGGGTGTTGGCATCTAAGTTTATTGATCAGCGTTTTAGGGTAACGAGCGGTACGACAAATGTGGGAGTATATGAGCTTGAACAGTTACCCATTCGCCGCATCGACTTCACCACACCCACCCAGCGCCGCGCCGAACTCGTCGCGCAGGCACACGACCTTTACGCAGGTAGCCAAGCGGCGGGTCACGCCGACGTGCTGGTGTTCGTCGCGGATCGGTTGGCCGCTGGCGAAACGGACGTGATCCACGACCTGCTGGCGTTCCTGGCGCAGCAGATGATCGACTTGAATAAGCAGAAGCAAGCCGAAATCAAGCGCTTCCTGACGTGGCTCGAAGGAATAGTCCGTATCACGCCGGGTGGAGGTAAATCCGGCTGGGACGTGATCGCGGGCAAAACCGATATTCTCGATTATCTGGGCGACTATCAAAAGGGCGAGCCCGAAAAGTCGTTCCAACAGATCATGGATCGGCTGATACAGAATCGGACAAAGCTGGGAATGAACCTCTCTGACACGAATTTAGTCGCGCGGCTGACGGCAGAGTACGCGCACTCGTTGGCGTCACTGAGGCCGACCAAAGCGCAATTGGCGGCGACGGACGCGCTGATCGATCAGGTGGTGTATCAGCTCTACGGCCTGACGGACGATGAGATCAGGATTGTGGAGGGAAAATCATGACTCTGAAAAAAAATGTGAGCGCCACAAAAAAGTGTGTTGTCTTCTACTCGTGGCAATCTGACTTGCCCAACAAACTGAATCGCGGATTTATACAGGACGCACTTGAAGCAGCGGCAAAAGCAATTCGTACTGATGATACGCTTGAGGTCGAGCCTGTAATTGACCGCGATACGAGCGGCGTACCGGGCTCGCCAGATATTGCCCAAACGATACTTGCGAAAATCGACCAAGCGCAAGTATTTGTTTGTGATGTGTCGATCGTCAACGCAGGAGAGCTTAACCGTGTAACTCCTAATCCGAATGTGCTGATTGAATTAGGGTACGCCATCAAAGTCATGGGGCTAGATCGCATTATTTTGGTAATGAATACGTCATTTGGCAAACCAGAGCAGCTTCCTTTTGATCTTCGCAGTAAGCGAGTTCTTACTTACGAAGCGAAAGAAGGCGAAGCTGATCGTTCGCCAGAACGTAAGAAGCTAACGGGCGCATTGATAGGTGCTTTGCGCGCCGTTATAGAAACCCTAGAGCGTACAGTCTCAGAAAATTATCGGGGAAACATCCAACAAATCGAAGTAATACGGCAACAACGGTTAGACAACATAAAGGTAGGGAAAACACCAGTGCCGTTGAATGGCTCTGCTCGTATGGTATTGCAGTTAATTCCGTCCGGAGTTATAGATACGAGTCAAACTTTCGGCGTTACGACTCTTGGAACTGAAACTGGCGAAAACGATTTTCATCTTTTAATTCACGAAACAAATTGTTTCAGAGGATTAATTAACCGATCTGGCTTGTTGCGTCATGATGAAGTTAAACAACCAGCGAATTCAGCCGAGTCGTGCATTATTTTTTCCAAAGACGGAAGCATCGAATACCTGGATGGTTATTGTTTATCTAGAGATTTGAACGGAATACCATGCATCTCAAGCTTCTATTACGAGCAAAAAATCTTGACTATACTTCCACACATGCTGAAAATTCAACAAAGATTGGGCGTAAAGCTACCGATTTATGTTTCCCTCAGCTTGCTTAATATTCGAGGATATATCCTTCGCGTAAGTGAAATGGCAACAATGTATGCGATGAAGAATTCAAGCCCAATCATGGAGGATGATCTTATCATGCCATTACAAACCGTCGATACTTTCGAGCCAAATGTAGATCAATTAATGAGGCCGCTATTCGAAGATGTCTGGAACGCTTCAGGTTGGCCTACGTCTTTGAACTACGATGAAACAGGTAAACGGGTCAAACACACTCACTAAATTAAGTGTGTCAAGTGACGAAATCGTAGAATATCGATCATGATGTGCCTCTCATGGATTTATCGGCTTAATATAACAAATCGAATGGTTTTCTCAAAAAGGTAGCGTCAAAATATGCCATCAAACAAATTCGTAACTGCTCAGCCCAAGCGTTGAGCGATGCGGAGGAGGGGGTGGCGAAACGAGACAGGAGCAGATAAACTGAAGGAATGCCAAACGATTTTACCCGCCACAGCCGAGAAAGCCTGAGCGCCCTGGATAAGGAAGCGCTAGTCGAGGTGATCCTTAGTCTTGAGGAACAGATCGAGCGGCTGGCAAACCAGACGGCAAAAAACAGCGAAAACAGCAGCCAACCGCCGAGTCGCGACGGCTTGCAGAAGCCAGCGCCGAAAAGCGTGCGTGGGAAAAGCGGCAAAAAGCGCGGGGGTCAGACCGGGCACGCTGGACAAACCTTGCAGCGGGTGGCCGAGCCGGACGCGGTGGTGGTGCATTCGGTCACGA
>Ga0209724_1004550_pt1 | contig 10885 bp, 10 predicted proteins | sample grotaG_FD_184143 | JGI IMG/M metagenome (GOLD analysis project Ga0209724, IMG submission 184143) | Glacier valley bacterial and archeal communities from Borup Fiord, Nunavut, Canada, to study Microbial Dark Matter (Phase II) -... | ecosystem: Environmental > Aquatic > Freshwater > Ice > Glacier ... | reverse complement strand
TCTATTGAATAAAAAAATGAATTGTCAACTGTTGACGGGTTACTCAATAAATCTACAGATTCAAATGGAACAGATGTTGATGCAAGAATATTATTTTCTGAATTGTAAAATATTAATTCCAGTTTACTATCATTATCTCGACCTGTCCTAAATTTAAAAGTTTCAATCCTGATATCTTTCTTAGCTATAAACTCAAGATGAAACGATTGGTATCCATAGCCCCAGCCATAACCAAAAGTTGGAGATCCATAGTGTTTTTGTTCTGCTTTTAAAATTATGATTTGATCACTTACTTTTAAATCAACTGTATCTGAGACAATTTTAAAATTTGTCTTGACACCTCCTAGTGACTCGTTTAAATTTTGGGCTACAAGTATATTTGCAACAAATAGTTGTATTACAATTATTAAAACTTTCTTATTAATCATATCAATATAGTTTTGGTTTACATTCAATTTGCTGGTTTTTCAACGCAAATGCAATAGCGCACCTATTATTGGCCATAACGTAAGAAGCTATACGCAGGGGCGGATTGCGGGCGATTTAGCTTTCGCTGATCTTCGATTCCTGTCAAGCCGAAAAGCTGCCTGAGTAGAAAGATGCACACCGAAAAGCACCGAAATCCGGCTTGCGGATAGCTGATGTAGTGGCAGGTGTTCATCTCATTCTTTTTCTTCTATAATATTTGAAATTTTCGCAGTATAATTTTGTTTGCAGCTTTTTCAATATCAAATCTATATGTTTTTTCTGAGAAAGTATCAAAATCCTTATTTACAAATGTTTGTATTGCAATCATCGGATTTGGAGAAGACGAAACGTAACAACTTGTAATTTTATTTATGCAAGGTTCTTTTCTCACGATTTCAAGAGCTTGAATAGCTAAATCCATATATTTTGCATTTTCATCTGGTGTTGATAGCCATGAGATATTGTCGTATGATAAATCATTTGCAACATATCGAGGAGTCAAGGCATAGTTATCCTTAATTCTATCAAATCTCATTTTATAACTATTATATTCAAAAGCCATTTGATAGTAATTAACACCTCTTCCTTGTAGTTTCTTCATCACAGCATCTTTCCTAGATTCGTCACCGAAGTTTACGCCAAAATAGATTCCTGTCACAGCTCTATAATCAAGTTCGGTAGAGCCAAATTTATTAAAGATTAATCGGACTTCATCTTCTTGTTCCCATCTTCTAGACTTTGTTCCTACGAGACATGATAAAATCGAAGTCATATTATTACCCTTAATTTGTAAATATTCTTGTTTTAGAACAGGATAACTGTCAGAATAATCAACGACAATGCGGTGTACTAATGGAAAAGATTTTGAATAATTACTTTTGGGATCCAATCCATAATTATAACTCTCCATTATTACTTCTGAGTCATATTCAACGCAGAAACCTTTGTGTCCATCAGCATAATATGCCCATAAAAGCTCATTCTTTACATCTTTCGACAAAGAAAAAATTCCACATGTAGTCCTAGTAAACTCTTTTATGTTCTCATAAATAAGCTTCACTTCTAGAGACTGATTTTTATGTTTTTCTAGAAAAGCTAAAAATTCAGAGTCATCTACGCACATTTCGGTTGGGTCGTTCAAATTGTTTTTGTCTGGGGCAAACAATTTGTTTTCAACCAAGGTGTCAATATCTCTTTGTATTTTGCATCTGTATTTGTATAGTTTCATTACTAAATCAATTAGGACTGTTGTCTCCCTTATACTTGCCACTAACGTTTGAGTGTAGCAGCAGTAAGGAATTGCGGGGTGCTTCCCTATCCACAAGCACCGAATTTTGAGCGGGGCAGAATGCTTAAGTTACCACTGAAACCCTTATTGCATATAGCCTTTGTTAGCAAACGTGGTTATTAGCTATCTATCTGATTCAATACATTTTGAAGCTGGAAAGAAATGTCTTTCACTGTCTCTTCAAAAGCGTTTTCGTTATGACAAGCTTGTTCTAAAAAAGATTTGTCTAATGAGTTCACTTTAAAAAGAACCTGTTTTAATTCTTCAATATTATACTGACTTATAGTTTTTTCTTCCATTGTGAATTAATTAAAGTTTATAAGATTCATTTTTATTGTTTTGCTTTTATCAATAAATACACTATTAAAACACCAGTTAATACAATTAATCCGTTTATAATAATAAATAACTGCTGCGAAAATGAAAAGAATGAGAATATAATATTCGTAATCAGTAATACTAAGAAATAAATTATTGAAACGACCCTCACATTAGTGGTTGTTCTATTAAGCTCAAATCGTAAACCCAAAACGAAAAAACCCGAAATAAATAGTTCTACAAAACTAGTCCAAATAAGTAATTGACTGTTTTCTGAATGATGAAAACTGTAAAAGCCATAAGCAATTAGTGCACTGACGGCTAATGATATTAAAGTTTTAATATAATCTATTCTCATAATTATCAGTTTTTAATTATATGCTTGGTGGTGTAGGTGGAACTGCTGAAAATAATTTTGCAACTTCTTGTTCATCACCGGCTAATACCCACTCTGGCATACCTTGCTTCCAAACATGGTGATTTTTAGTAAATGAGCCATTAAGCACCATTTGTTGCAATTGAATTATTGAAAATATCCCTAATTGTTGACCTTGTAATGCAATATAAAACTGCATAATTGGCGGTGATGGAGGCACTTGATATGGTTGGTTAACACCTTGCATCATATTTCCCATCGTGTTCGCCATACTACCCCCAACGGCTCCACCCATCATCATTCCGGCCATCATTCCAGCGGGATTCATTCCTCCGTCTCCACCTAAACCACCTCCCAATTGACCTAAGCTCTCTGCGGCAGTTTTGGCAACATCAGCCTGAAGGTTTAACTGATGAACATTAATATTTTTCCCTTGAACCTGCAACAAGCGGTTTGTGATTTCTATATCAGTTGTTGCATCTATTAATTTAGTTTGCTGATCAACAGTTGATTTTTTAAGCTGCTGATAGTGTGGATGCTCTTTATCTAACTCAATCGCTCCTATATCAATACGTTTTAAATTGACACCAAAATCATCAGATAGGCTTTCTGAAAGTCTGGATTTTAAATAGTCGCTAATCTGGTCAATTCTGGTTTCAAGTTGCATTGCTGGAATTCCAGTTTCAGATGTAATATTTAATACAACTGATTTAGATTTTCTAATAAAGAAATCTTTAACCTGATTTTTGAAATCTTCAAGACTGAAATTAATCAGACGGTTAAGTTTTATGAAATTCTTGTAATCTGTAATATTAAAAGTTATTGTTCCACGAACAGCGCATGGAATTCCTAAATCAGGGAAACGTGGGTCAAATACATCGAAATATGGAATGCCATATCTAATTTGGACATTGCTAGACAAATTGATGAAGTAAATCTCTGCCTGAAAAGGTGAATTGCCTCCAAATGCTGCACCAACTATGCTTGTAAGGATAGGGAAATTTGCAGTCTTAATGGTTTGATCATGGGGACCGATAATGAAATCCTGAATTGTTCCATTGTTCTGCTTGTAAAAGAAAACTGCAAGTTCACCATCTTTTACTCTTAGACTACTCCCATATCGTATAGCGTTCTCCTTTCTGGTAGAGTTTGGCTCACTACTAGGCCGCCATTTCCATACAAGGTATTCTTGTTCATCACAACGGATTACGTCCATGAATCCACCTTCATTTATTTTATTAACAAGTGCCATATTTATTTGAGATTACATTGATAATAAAAGAATAATCATAAAGACCACGTATACAACAAAAAATATGATCAAATATTTAAACTTTTTGCTCCTCTGTTTTTGTTTGTAATTTTTGTTTCCAAAAAATTGGGTTTCATACATTCTTATCTTTCCTAGAATGTCTTCGTCTGATGAAAATAAAAGTTTAGCTTTCATTATAGCAGCTTCTGATTTACTCTGCCAAGCATTTATTTCACTTTCTCTATAATGCAATTCGGGTTTATAAGTTGCTGTGAAGGCATTTTTGATATAAACATTTCTTTCTTCATCATCAAGCCCCCTCGAGTTTCCAATTGATAGAGTGATAAATTCAATTAAGTCTTCTTTGTTGTTTGGAATAGGGAAATTAGAAATTACTGTTGATCTTTCATCTATTTTAGCGGCCTTCAACTGCTTATAAAATTCTTTAATACTTTGCGATGACTCTGTATTTCTAAATTCATGCCCACATTCATCACATTTCAAAGAAAATGATTGAACTGGAGCTCCACAGGAAGGGCATTTTTTTACATTACCCTCCTTATTAGATTGCGCAGGAATAGTATTTTGATTTAAAGAATTTTGCAATTTATTTGCCAATGCTAATTCTCCATCCAAAATCAATTCCACTTCATCAATGTCTTCGCCTAACGTTGTAGCCTTTTTCATGATAACAGCTCTTTCCTTTTCACTTACCTGACCATCTGCAATGGCTAACTGAATTAACTTTTCAATTTCGGGATGCATAAATTAGTATATTTATTGGTTAAACAAAATTAGACTTAAATGTGATTGAAACTTGTCCTAATTAAATCAAAATCATTATTATAGTTTTCTTTCCCTTTCAATAGTGCAAAAAAATCAGGCTCGGCAATAGATTCAATTATTATCATTTCCACCGAGAGGTATTCATTAAACTTCCAATATATTTTTGGTTTCCAATATTCACTTGCAATGCTTACTTGTTTAATTTTATTGCTATAAGATTTTAATAACAAGTCAGTTAAGCACATAGGTGCTTTAAAAGGATTTTGCATTTGAACTTTATAATAATATGCATTTTGAAAGTTATTTGTTTTTGAAAATGCAACGCAATTCTCAATTGAATCAAAAGCATAAAAGGTTTGCTGTCGCATTGGTGCTTCTGTTGGTTTGCAAATATTTAAAATATCATCGACCCAATTTTCACCTTTTTCTTTTTTCTTTCCGTAATAATGAGTTTCATCATTAGCGGTCATTCTCAATAATGTTCCATTTTCATATTTATTGAGTGAGACATGGTATAGTTGAATTTCATTCATAATGTGCTTTTTTGGTAGTCTGTCGTTTTTTACCATGTTTGATAACTAGTAAATATCAGCAAGCACATAGTACTTTAACATTTTCCCGCATTTGCAAATCCGCTCTTTTTCTTCATTGTGAATTAGATATTTGGTTTTACATTACGACAAAAATAACGATTGTTTTAATAATAAAACAATCGTTATTATCTTTATTATTGATTTTAATTTCAAAATTGCAACAACGTTTAATATTTGGCAGATTAGATCAATAGGCATTAGTAAAGATCCGAAAGAAAACCATAATCGAATTGAAAAGAAGATTGTGTTCTTATCAAAAAAAATCCATCCCCGGACCTACCCAGGGATGGATTAGTTTTGTCGGAACCGGATCATTAATGAATATCCAAAATGATCGGGCCTTCCCAATCAGTATCGTCATCTCCTATTATCGGTTGGTGGAAAAACGCGCATTTAGTTAATGGTGTAAGGCCTGTAATTACTACTGTTCCTGAAGTGGTGTTTTTAGCGGGAATACGTCCCGTAAAATTTACAATATCAGTGGTATATTGCCATAGGTGAGCGGTTACTCCGCCTGCAGCGGTGAGGATTACAGAACCAGAAAGATCGCCATTAACGGCTTTAAACTGATTTTTTTGGCGGGGTGTGCGCCCCTTTACTTTCATACCAGCCTGGTGAGCTATATCAATACGGGCTACATCAGGAAGTGAAGGGTCGTTAGCAATATCTTCAACCCTGTTGGCCAGTTTCCTTAAACTGCGATCGACTGTATCGCGTGAAATCCGGATGTTTTCCGTTTTAACATCCGATGTTGGAGCACGCATAGCGCTTCGTAATCCGTCTACCGCGTTCGTTGTTGTTGTAATCTGCGTTGTAACTTCTGGTGTACCAAAAATAGTTTTACCTGTCATACTGGTAATGTAATGATCTCCATCGACTACAACTTCCGCATTTGTGCGATTGTCCAAATCCAATACAATTTCAATTTTCATAATTAAGAGGGTTTAAATTAATTTTCTTCTAATTTATGAAAAATATTTCACATTTTTAGAAAAAAAGAATAAAATATTTTAAAAATAAAAAAATAACGGAATAAAACCTATATGCTGAAGGTCGGGAAGAGCTTATATAAATTGGATATCAGTATATTGGAGGCAAAATATGGAAAGCTGAATGTGTTTCATTTTAAGATCAGGATCTAATTTTATGGTTCCGGGTTCAGCATTGATCAGGTACGTCTCTTCCTGAGGTAAGTTGATCTCTTCCTGGGGCAAGTTGATCTCTTCTTAGGGTAAGTTGATCTCTTCCTGGGGAAAGTTGATCTCTTCTTAGGGTAAGTTGATCTCTTCCTGGGGTAAGAAGATCTCATCTTAGGGTAAGAAGATCTCATCTTAGGGTAAGTTGATCTCTTCCTGGGGTAAGAAGAGCTCTTCTTAGGGCAAGTTGATCTCTTCTTAGGGTAAGTTGATCTCTTCCTGGGGTAAGAAGAGCTCTTCTTAGGGCAAGTTGATCTCTTCTTAGGGTAAGTTGATCTCTTCCTGGGGTAAGAAGATCTCTTCTTAGGGTAAGTTGATCTCTTCCTGGGCAAAGTACGTCTCTAATTTGGGAAAGTACGTCTCTACTTTAAGTAATTTCGTCTCTACTTCAGGATAAACTCAGAAGAAGCTGAATGTAAAATAAGTTGCACAGGGTTACACAGAGTAAAGCACAGTGTTGCACTGTGTAGTTTTAATTGAAAGCGTTTATTCGCTTGCTGAAAAACATTGTGTAACACTGCGTGAACTCTGTTAAACATTGTGTTCCTTTTTTATGCTTTTGAGACAACCTATTTGAAAGGACTACATAAGCCCTTTCAGCATCCCCTGATAATACATTGGTTTAAGCCCGTGAACTTTCAATAACCACCACATCCCGCGTTCAACAGCCGGATCGAGAAATGGAATTATTGGCATCAACTTTTCATCGTATCCAAATTCGCACATCAGTACCTTGCCATATTCTGTGACAATCGGACAGGCTGAATACCCGTTGTATTTCAATATCGGCTCTTTACCCTCGATGAGCGAGACCAGGTTGGCCGCAGCAATAGGAGCTTGCATACGGATGGCAGCACCTGTCTTACTGGTTGGCAAACCTGCCACATCACCAAGTGAGATAATATTTTTGTAGGTGGCATGTATCATTGTTCCTTTGTCAACCTTCACCCATCCACCTTGATTGGCCTTATCGATAGGCACTGCCACAGCCGAATTCTTTACAAAATCGGGTGCACTCATGGGAGGAATGAAATGTAAGAAATCAAAATCAACGATCACCTTTTCGTAGTTTGCATCCAGTGCCAGTGGTGCAGCTGAAGGTTCTGGCAATAGGTCGAAAACAGCTTTCTTTGCCGATGTATCGACCGAAGCCAATCGGTGCCGGTATTTGACCTCAACCTTGCGCTCCTTAAAAATATCGATTAACCTGTCACCAAATACTTTCGGTTTCATCAACTCGTTTTGGTTCGCAAAATATTTAATATCAAACTGGTCACGAATTTTATGCTCACGCAGATTATCTTCCGTAAGAAGGCATATTTTCTTGGGAGCACCACCACATTTGATTTTTGTATAGGTATTGGTGAAGATCAACCTTCCCTCTTTCAGATCCGGGAGCTTCCTGATCGCATCGCGGCAAATACGGGCACCCTTATAATCATACATGCAATGGACATTCCCTTCACCCAGCGTCTCGCGTGTAATACCCTCTACCAGGTTAAAATCCATCTGGCATCCCGGAACCAGCACCAGGTAATCATACGAAACCTTCCCGTTATGAGCAGTAAGAAGCGTGTTATTATCAGGATTCAATTCCGAAACTGAATCCTTTAGCCACTTTACCTGACTGGGAATAAGGGTCTTTGTGGGTCTTGCAACCTCTTCCGGCGTAAAAACATCAGCCGCAATCAGCGTGTAACCTGGCTGATAGTAATGTGTTTCATTCGGTTCGATAATGGTAATATCATCATAACGAAGCATGTCTGACAAATAGGCGGCCATCGTAATTCCTGCGGCTCCACCTCCAACTATTACAATCTTCGCCTTTGCTTTACTCTCCGACACATAATCGTAGGTGCGTTCTGCTATAATGGCTCCTGCCAATCCAATTGCACCAATTTTAAAAAATCTTCTTCGCGACCATGACTGCCCCGCCTGATGAGTACTCTTTTTTTCAACTCCCATTATTTATATTCTAAATGCTTATAAAAATCACTCTTCTGTTTGAACCTATATTAAGTAATGTGAAAAGGTAAAATGTCGTATTTTTAAAATTAAAATTTGTGACTCAAAAAGGATTTATTTTGCCACCAAAGCACAAAAACACCAAATTCCACCAAAGGCAAGAACCGATGCGAAATGTTTTTGGTGAGATTTGGTGACTTGGAGAATTGGTGGCATTTTATTGTTTTTTGTTGAATATCTAAATCGAAAGTATGACATTTATTTCTTCTCACTACTTAGTTACCGTCGACCGGAACTTCAGGCGTTTTCAATATCAACTGATAAAAGGATAAATCGAGCCATTTCCCAAATTTATAACCGGCCTGTTGGATCGTGCCACTCAAAACAAATCCTTCCTTTTCGTGGAGATGGATACTTGCGGTATTTGATGCGTCAACTCCACCAATTAAAACATGATAATCCTGCTCTTCTGCACTTTTAATAATTTCTTGAAGGAGTATCTTTCCCAAGCCTTTGCCTCTCATATCAGACCTGATATAAATGGAATGTTCAACCGAATATTTGTAGGCTGGCCAGTTGCGGAAAGAGCCATAGGAGGTAAATCCTAAAAGTTGATCGTCAGGATCGAAAACGCCAATAATGGGATAGTTCCCCTGTTGTTTTGCAGCATACCAGGTTTGCATATTCTCCATCGTGCGTGGTTTGTAGTCGTACAAAGCTGTAGAATGGAGAATTGCCTCATTCAATATCTCCAAAATCTCCGGCAGTTGATTTTCATCACACTGCCTTATTCTATATTCCATTTAAAGATCAAATTTGTGGCTCTATGATGGATTGTGCAGGTAAATTTTACAACCGCTTTAAAATGGTTTATGCAATGAGCAGCTGGCTTTTGGTCCCGAAGCGTCGGGACAGCTGGCATGATAGTGCTAACTACTTAATGCTACTCCTTTAAAAATCAAAATAGCACCTGATTTTTTTGTAAGCGAGTCTGCCTGTCGCCAGTCGCTAAAAGCCAGCACTAATCATTACAAAATCCAATTACCCATACCAAACGTCATTAGAACCAAAGTTATATTATTCCTTTTGATAGGAAACCGGATTGTTTAATATCAGATGTTGTGAATCTTTCAGGTGAAGTATACTTTTCAGTTTTACAAGATCCATCGTAGCGCGTGGTCTGGTATTCAGACCAGTGCCGGCACAAAAAATGGCAATGTTCTGTGATACAATACCGGCATCCATGGCTGCCCAACTTAATTTCAATGGTTTATCTCCCGATTTAAACCTTGAAATATCTGAAACCAATACCAAAATAACGGCAGCTTTGGCAAATTCTGCCTGGCTGCCAGCTACTAAACCACGCTGATCGCCCCTGACCACCGGTTTCAAAATATTACCGTTTGCATCATAGAAATATGCACCTTCTTCTGTAAATACATACACATCAATATCCTGGGAGTTCATAGCAGATGAGGCTGTTCTTTTCCCGCTTTCTATACGGTTAATGCCATTGGCTGCCCACAATAAATCGGAAAGATCCTGCAATTTTAATTTTGCATCCGAAAATTCACTTGCAGAAGCCCTTAAGGAAAGCGCTTCCATTACGGGTAACCCGCGCTTCAGGTTCGGCGGATTTAAAACGATTGTTTTAAGCTCCTGAGCAAACAAGGAGCCTGCAAGAATCGAGAAACAAATGTAAATGATCGTCTTTTTCATCTGCTAATAATTTTTTTTTAAGTGGCCAGATGGAATTCGCATGAAATTAATTATCATTTCGGTATGTGATTTTCTAATCATGCTCATTTCATGGGTTTCCTTTTTAATGGGTACTAAAGTTAAACTACTGAATATCTTTAAGGAATAAGGTTTTCGGATCGTTATAGAACTTCACGAAATCCTTTTCGCTGGGGCAACCTTTATAAGGCCCAAAAGCGGTCTGGACTGGTTGATTAAATGCATTACGCCAAACCAGGACATACGACAAATCATAGGGACGCAAGGTTTCGAGTAATACCTTTGTCCACCATTCGGGATTTTTGGTAATAGGGCCACCGGCTTCGCTTACAGCACCAATTTTCCCTTTTTCAGCGGCGATTTTCGAAACAAGCTTTGCACAAGTACCCAGTGTGGCGGCATATTCCGGCCCACGATCGTATAAATCAAATGCAACCAGATCGATCAGGTCATCGCCCGGATACCGTTCAAGATACTCTTCGGAAGTTGTGAACCGATCGGTAGAATAGGCGTAAAGTAAGTGATGAATGTTTTTGGTTTCGCGCAGGTAGGTAACGGTAAACCGCCATAAAGCTTTGTATTCATCAACTGTACACAGGTTTTTTCCCCACCAGAACCAGCTTCCGGTATGCTCATGGAAAGGACGAAAGAAAACCGGGATAAATGTTCCCTGATCCGTTTTCAGACTAAGCATAAAATCAGCCAGTTTGTCGAGGTATTGTTTGTACAATTCGTGTTTTTCGCCCCCAGGAAGCATTGCCGCAACGGTTTTGTTTGACGTCACATCCCATGCCGTTCCTCCTGTCAACGGGTTGCGAAAATGCCAGCTGATGGTATTGATTCCTCCCATCTTATATGATTTCTGTATTCCGTTGCGGATGTTATCGAAGAAAACAGAATCAAGAC
>Ga0209724_1004548_pt1 | contig 10890 bp, 10 predicted proteins | sample grotaG_FD_184143 | JGI IMG/M metagenome (GOLD analysis project Ga0209724, IMG submission 184143) | Glacier valley bacterial and archeal communities from Borup Fiord, Nunavut, Canada, to study Microbial Dark Matter (Phase II) -... | ecosystem: Environmental > Aquatic > Freshwater > Ice > Glacier ... | reverse complement strand
GTTCCAAAATACATTTGAAAATAGCGCTCAACTAAGGTTCCAAAAGAAAAAAGCACAATCATATTCACAATCAGGTGTTCCCAGTTGGCGTGGATAAATGCATGGGTCAATATCCGGTAATATTGGTGACGATGAATGATCTGATATGCGTTGAATTGCAATTGAGCCATTATGTCCTTTTGGCTAAATGCAAAAGCTGACGTCAACCCAATAATTAGAATCAGCATTACAGTAATTGTTCCCATTCTTTATAGATGTAAAATTTTAAACACAAGTTCTTTTAATAAGTCGCCGTTACTCGTTGTGCCACCGCGGGCACCTTTCGATCGTAAATCGTACTCTCGCAACATCGCGATGATATTGACAGCCTTGTCGAGACTGTATTTATTTGCGGCATTGGAATAGTCGTTAATGAAAAATGGATTGACTCCAAGTTTTTGCGCCACAGCTGTACGATCGTTTTTATTTTCGATTGAGTAATATATCAGTAATTTTCGGAAATAGGTAACCAGCATTCCGATGATGACTGTGAGCGGGTGCAGTTTTTCGTTGTCGATAAAATAGTTGATGATCCGGTTAGATTTCAGAATATCCTTGTTTCCCAATGCATTCTGAAGTTCGAAAGTATTAAACTCCTTGCTGATACCAATGTTTTTTTCGACATCTTCGGGCATGATGCTGGTACCTGGAACCAATGAGATGGTTACTTTTTCAAGTTCGTTTACGATCCTTTGGAGATCACTTCCTACAAAATCGGTAATCATCTGGGCTGCCCGCGGATCGATTCCAAGGTTTTTTTCTTTTAAATATTCCGAAATCCAGGCAGGAACCTTATTTTCGTACAATGGTTTCGATTCTAAATAAACCCCGTTTTTCTGAAGTGCCTTATAGAGTTTCTTCCGCTTGTCGATCGTTTTGTATTTGTAATTAAACACGAGGATCGTTGACCGCATTGGCTTTTCAACATAGGGTGCAAGATCTTCAATGTTTTTGATATTCTGGGCTTCGCGGATTACAACCACCTGCCGCTCGGCCATCATCGGAAAGCGTTTTGCCGCCGTCATTATCGAATCGAGACTAAGGTCCTTGCCGTACAGAATGGTCTGGTTAAACCCTCTTTCATCCTCGGTCAGTACATTTTCGAGAATGTAATCACTGATCTGATCCATAAAAAACGGCTCTTCTCCTTCGAAAAAGTAGACCGGTGAATAATTCTTATTTTTGAGATCACCAATAATCTGGTTAAAATCCATAACGATTAAAATTTCAGATGTTTTACCGACCGGCCATCGTTAATTATTTCGGTTAAAGCGCCGATGCCAATTTCAAGGTGTCTGTTCACATATTTACGTGTAACCTCTTTGTCGCTTGCTGCTGTTTTTACCCCGGTGGAGATCATCGGTTGGTCGGAAACCAGCAACAAGGCACCAGTAGGAATCTGATTGCAAAAACCCACTGTAAAAATCGTGGCCGTCTCCATATCGATCGCCATTGCACGGGTTTTACTCAGGTACTTCTTAAAACGTTCGTCGTATTCCCAAACCCGCTTATTGGTGGTGAAAACAGTGCCGGTCCAATAGTCGAGGCCTAAGTCGCGAATCGTTGAAGAAACTGCGCGCTGAAGACTGAAAGCTGGCAAAGCTGGGACTTCCGGCGGCAGATAATCGTTTGAAGTACCGTCGCTTCGTATAGCAGCAATGGGCAGGATTAAACTGCCAAGTTCACTCTTTCGCTTCAAGCCACCACATTTTCCAAGGAAGAGGACTGCCTCAGGCATAATCGCACTGAGCAGGTCCATTATCGTGGCAGCATTCGGACTTCCCATCCCAAAGTTGATGATTGTAATACCATGAGCACTGGCATTTGGCATAGATTTGTCTTCTCCAACAATTGGCACGTTAAATTTCTCGGCGAAATTTTCAATGTAGTTCTGAAAGTTCGTGAGAATAATGTGTTGGGTGAAATCTTCAAGTTCCCGACCCGTGTAACGGGGAAGCCAGTTTCTTACAATCTCTTCTTTTGTCTTCATAACCGAATTTTAGGCAAAATTATCCGGTTTTCGCAGATTTTTGGTTCGATTGAAAATAAAAATTAGTTTTGAGTGATTTAAATATCAACAATGATTCTTAATCTTCCTCAATATTCTTTTCGCATCAAGGATAAGCATGATAAAAAGCTGATTTTTGATGGTTTTCGCCGACGATGGGTCGCATTGACTCCCGAGGAGTGGGTCCGGCAGAATTTTGTCCGATACCTCACGGATGAGAAGCATTACCCGGCTTCACTTGTCGCCATTGAGCGATCGTTGAGAATGAACCAGCGGGATTTCCGCACAGATATTGTGTTGTTTTCAAAATCAGGGAACCCGTTGATTGTTGTTGAATGTAAGGCCCCCGAAGTGAAGATATCTCAGCAGGTGTTTGATCAGATTGCCCGTTATAACCTTGACCTGAGAGTCAGTTATCTGATTGTTACAAACGGATTGACCCATTATTGCTGCCAATTCAATCAGGAGCAACTCTCGTATACTTTCTTACCTGAAATACCTGACTATCTTGAGATCGAAAGCTAAAAAGCTATTTTGCAGATTAAAATCCTCGATATAGGATGAAAATGAAGGCAAAAATCTTGATTGATGATATTCGTATTAATATCTTTGTGCTTTAAGTAATAAGAATAAATAGATGTCATATTTTTATATATAAGATCTCCTTAAAAATAACAAATAAGAATGCCACCAAATCTCTAAGTCACCAATCCCGAAATTTCGGGACACCAAAGCTCATATTTAACACTTTATCCTTGGTGGAATTTTGTGTTTTGGTGTTTTGGTGGCGAGAAAGATTTTTCATCGTCTCAAATTTGAAATATTGAAATGCGACATTTCGTCTTTTCTATTACTTAACTGATCTTACTTTGGTTGAAATATAAAATATATTGATAAGATGAAAGTAGATGTATTTATTGAGAAAGGCTTAGACGGTACTTACGATTTACATTTGGGGGAGCAAACCAAAGGATTAACGTTTGGTTTGCTCGGGCAAGGAGATACGGTACAGGAAGCCATAAACGATTTTTATAACAGCAGGGATGAAATAAAGACATACTATAAGGAAGTCGGCAAACCTTTCCCTGAAGATTTAGAGTTTGTATTTAAATACGATACAGCTTCATTTCTCGCTTATTACTCAAATGTGTTGTCATTAGCAGGGTTAGGAAGGCTTACTGGCATAGCACAAGGTCAATTGAGCCACTATGTTACCGGAAGACGCAAGCCGAGCCAGAAGACCGTTCAGAAAATTGAAAAATCACTTCATAAATTTGCCGATGAGATAAGTCAGGTACAGTTGGTGTAGATATACGAGCTGATCAATTTTGTCAATTAGGAATATTAATGCATGGGAAAGAATGAATATCTGTCAAATTGTCTCTTTTGCCACCAATTGGAGCATCACTTCATCTTTCCACCCGGCATCTGTCCGAAGCCAATCCTTTTTCGTTCCACATATTCTGAAACCATGTTTTTCGAAAAGTTGCAGGCTAATCTTGTTCCCTGTTTCAATATTTGCATACAACTGATGGATATTTAGCTTCTTAAAGCAATATTCGATCAGTAGTTCAAGCGCAACCGAGGCATAACCTTTCGACCGGTCTTCCCGGCTATGAATCAGCAAGCCGATCCCAACGCGTGAATGGTAAGGTTCGAAATCAAAAAGATCAATGGCCCCAATGGTTTTCCCATCCGCTGTTTCAATCATCAGCCGAAGCTGTTTGCTTTCGTAAATGTCTTTATCCGCATTTTTTATATATAAAGCAAGGATGTATTTCGAATAGGGGACCAGTGTATGGCTTACTTCCCAGATTTCTGGATCGTTTTCCCATGAAAACAGCAATTCAATGTCTTCGGGTTCAATCGCCCGGAGCGTGAGGATGTCGTTTGAAAGATATGATTTCATTGGTATCAAGCTATGATATTTTTTATCGCATTTTCTGAAAATTCTTAATCAGTGCAACTTGCCGCCTGCAATTCTACCACTGGCGTAAGTATCACTTTCAAAACCTGTTTTATAGCCAGCCATTAAACTACATAAACTGGTTATTTTCAACTTTGATCACAGAAAGTTTTCAAAAAGCATACGGTTAACAATCGACCGTCCTAACGTCACCTCGTCCGTATATTCGATTTCATCACCGATGGAAACACCTCGTGCCAAAGTGGTAATCTTCACATGGACCCCTTTTATTTTTTTAAAGATATAAAAATTGGTGCTGTCACCCTCCATCGTGGTACTTAAAGCAAATATTACTTCATCGATTTCGTTATTTTCAACCCTCTTTATCAGCGAATCAATTTCTAGATCTGCAGGGCCAATTCCATCCATCGGAGAAATAATTCCACCTAAAACGTGATAGACGCCTCTGTATTGCTGCGTATTTTCAATCGACATCACGTCGCGGATGTTCTCAACCACGCAAACCGTACGGCTGTCGCGTGACGGATTATTACAAATATTGCAGATTTCAGCGTCGGAAATATTGCGGCATATCCGGCAATGCTTCACCTCCTCCCGAAGTTGTGTCAAGGCCCTGCTAAACCGCTGAACTTCTGTGACATCTTTTTTGAGTAAATGAAGCACAAGCCGCAACGCCGTTTTCTTTCCGATTCCGGGCAGTTTAGCGAATTCATTTACCGCGTTTTCCAAAAGTTTAGAAGGAAAATTATCTATTGTCATGCGCCGATATTAATTTTTGTCAAAGGTAACAAGTGTCAGTAAATGCTTTTCATCCCCGTGAAATTATTCCTGAATTCGGAAGGTGTTACCCCTTGTTTTCGCTTAAAAACACGATTGAAGTTTGAAACATTGTTAAAGCCGCAATTAAAACATATTTGTGCAATACTCGTGTTTGTTTCGATCAACTGTCGTGTGGCTAAACCAAGACGCATTTCATTCAGAAAATCAATGAACGATTTTCCGGTGTGTTGCTTAATCAGTCGGGTAAATGAAACCACCGACATGCTAAGTAGCTGGGCAACATCTTCCAGCTTGATCTTCTTGTTGTAGTTCTCCTTGATGTAGTTGTACATCTTTTCGATGTTTTCACTGTTGTAAAAATCGTTTGCCCGCTGAAAAGAGGCATTGGTCAACAACCGTTGGTTTCTGGAAGAGGCAAGATCAAACAACAAAGACTGTAATTCAAGAATTGAATCGAATCCGCTCTTCTTGCTAATTGTGAATAGTTTGTCTTCGACTTGCTGGATCGTTTGCCGCGAGAAAGCGATTCCGCGCTGCGCATGGTGAAACAACTCCTTGATGGGTTTATAAACATTCTTATTGAGAAGAGACTCTCCGATCAGATCTGCCGGAAATTGAATTGTGATTTCATGAATCTGCTTTTCGGTGTTGTGGTAATCTTCCCAGCAATGGAAAACATTGGGTCCCACAAGAACCAATTCAAGATCATCAATTTCATCAATATGATCGCCCACAATCCTTTTTGCCCCTTTTGCGTTCGAAATATAGTTGATTTCATATTCGGGATGAAAATGGACCGGGAAGCTAAATTCCGACTTGTAACGGTCAAATACCATAAAACAGTCGTTATCGCTGAGCGGTGTTATCTCTCTGTGTATAGGATCTTTCATTAGTAAAATATTTATTTTTTAATACAGACAGATTTGCAAGTTAAGTCAACGCTGCTGGATTGTTGGACGAAAGCCGTTTAGTTTAAAATCAGCGCTAAATTACGGCTTTTATTCGAAATTTGGTGTGATAGTATTGAAAAAAGGTTTGATTTTAACTTTTCAAGGTAACCATTACGCGATGAAATTTCAATCCCACTGTATTTCATCAAAGCAACTTGTAAACTTAATATCCAATTTTAAATGCCCATTTGATAGGCGGCTTGTTCCTCAACGACTTCAATTCAAACTGATTCTTTCAAAATAGCTGCATAAATGCGGTAAAGATCGATTTTGAATATAATACTTTTTTACTGTCGAAATTGAACAAATTGAAGAATGGATGCTGATTTAATACGTGTAACTGATCAGAAAGTACATTTATTAGATAAGATACTATTATAATTTGGATATTTTGCACACTATGTTTGCATACGACCAACGAAACTGACTTGTACTGATGAAATAGGCTGAGTTTTTATGTGACCAACCTTATAATGTAGCTTTTACAAAAGTGATGTTTAATAAAAGAGTCTTTTAAACTGGACGATGTGGGAGAGGTTTGACATGTATTCAATTTGAACTGACTTGAAAACTAATTAGCTGACAAGATATAAAACAATTTAATCATGAATGACGAGTTATTTCAGAATCGCATTGCAATCATTCGGAATGAAAGTGAAGCTTTACTGACCCGAAAAAATGAGAAGCGTTTCAGTACGAATGGCGTTTTTAACCGGTTTAAGCATCCGGTTTTAACACGGAATCATATTCCAATCCATTGGCGTTATGATCTGAATCCCGAAACAAATCCTTATTGTATGGAGCGGATCGGATTTAATGCGACTTTTAATTCAGGTGCTGTGAAGTGGAATGGTAAATATTTATTGATTGTTCGCGTTGAGGGGAATGACCGGAAATCTTTTTTTGCCGTCGCTGAAAGTCCTAACGGAGTCGATAACTTTCGGTTCTGGGAACGGCCGATTACGATGCCCGAAACGGAAAATCCGGATACCAATCTTTATGATATGCGGGTTACGATTCATGAGGATGGTTATGTCTATGGTGTATTTTGTACCGAAAGAAAGGATCCCAATGCGCCTGAAGGAGATACAAGCAGTGCAGTAGCAGCAGCGGGTATTGCAAGGACAAAAGACTTTATCAATTGGGAACGTCTTCCTGATCTGGTTACTTATGGCGGACAGCAACGCAATGTGGTATTGCATCCCTGGTTTGTTGATGGAAAATATGCATTTTTCACACGTCCGCAGGATGGTTTTATCGACACAGGCAAAGGGGGCGGAATTGCATTTGGCCTTTCGGATACCATTATAAATGCGGAGGTTAAACAGGAGACGATTTTGGATGCCAAAGTCTATCACACGATATACGAAGTAAAAAACGGCCAGGGACCTGTTCCGATTAAAACTGCAAAAGGTTGGTTAAATCTTGCGCATGGCGTCAGGAATACGGCTGCCGGACTCCGATATACGCTTTACCTTTTTATGACAGCCATCGATGATCCCACAAAAGTGATTTACAAACCTGCAGGTCATTTTATCGGGCCGCTTGGCGGGGAGCGTGTCGGGGATGTCTCGAATGTTGTGTTTGCAAATGGCTGGATTGAAGATGATAATGGAGAGGTCTTTATTTATTATGCTTCATCAGATACACGCATGCATGTCGCGACATCTACCGTTGATCAACTGGTCGATTATTGCATCAACACACCGCAGGATAAATTCCGGTCTGCTGCATCGGTTCAGAATATTAATGAGCTTATCGATAAAAACATTGCTTTTATCCCAGTTTTATGACTTATTTCCCGGGGAAATTAAAGGATGAACTTACTCAGGAACTGGAGCATATCTTAAAGTACTGGATAGACTTCTGTTTAGACAATGAATTTGGCGGTTTTGTAGGCAGGCGTAATCATTTTAACCGGCAAATCAGTGGTGCATCCAAAGGCGTCGTCCTGAATGCCCGGATTTTATGGACTTTTTCTGCTGCTTATAATTTCACACATAACCCTGAATACCTGGTATTGGCAGACCGGGCCTATCAGTATATCAACGAACATTTCATCGATAAGCAATTTGGCGGATTGTTCTGGGAACTCAACGAAAAAGGGGGAGTTCTGAACAGCCGAAAACAAATCTATGCGCAGGGATTTGGAATTTATGGTTATTCGGAATATTTCAAGGCCGGGAATAATCCTGAGGCGCTTGAGAAGGCCAAAGCGTTGTTTGAGTGTATTGAGAAATACAGCAACGATCAGGTCGAAGGTGGTTACTTCGAGGCTTTTGCAAACGACTGGAGTGCACTCGAAGATTTCAGGTTGAGCCCGAAAGATGCGAACGAACCCAAATCGATGAACACACATCTTCATATTCTTGAACCATACACTAACTTGCTAAAGATCTGGCCAAATGAACGGCTAAGACAGAAGACAGCAGCATTGATCCGTATTTTTCTCGATAAAATTATTGATCATCGGACGCAACATTTCAATTTGTTTTTTGCAAACGATTGGACAGTACAGTCATCGATTGTATCATTCGGGCATGATATTGAAGGGGCATGGCTCTTATACGAAGCAGCCATTGCTGTGGGGGATAAGCAACTGATTGCAGAAGTAAGTGAGAATCTGGTTCAGATGGTTGATGTCACGTTAGCCGATGGGTGTGATTTGGATGGATCTCTTTTTAATGAGAAGGACCTGCTTTCAGGACATCTTGATACTGACAAGCATTGGTGGATGCAGGCCGAAGCGATGGTCGGGCTTGCTTATGCATGGAAAATTACCGGGAAGGATGCATATAAGGACCGGCTTGTCAGCGTTTGGCAATTCATTCACACAACGATGATTGATTGGGTGAATGGTGAATGGTTTTGGAGGGTTGACCAGGATGGGATTCCAATAGCATCTGAAGACAAGGTTGGTTTTTGGAAATGCCCCTATCATAACAGCAGAGCGATTATGGAGGTTGTCGGAATTATTTCAGACCATTCAAGCGAATGAATGGACTGTGACTTTTCAAAACAGGATTAAGCGGCCAGAGGCGGATCGTTTCAAATATTTTATCGACTTATATATTGACTACATTTGAACAACAAACCAAATAATAACAAACTGAATTATGATTGAAAAAATCACCCTGAAAGAGAAAATCGGTTATGGATTTGGCGATGCTGCTTCATCCATGTTCTGGAAGATTTTCGGAATGTATTCCTTGTTTTTTTATACCGATGTTCTCGGAATCACAGCCGCTGCAGCCGGAACCATGTTTCTGATTGCCCGTTTGTGGGATTCGTTCTTCGATGTTTTTGTAGGCATTATCAGCGACCGTACCAAAAGCCGCTATGGAAAATATCGCCCCTATTTGTTATGGTTTGCGATACCATTTGCAGTAATGGGTGCCATCACGTTTTATGCTCCTGATTTAGGTCAAACCGGAAAATTAATATATGCGTACGTTACCTACTCTTTAATGATGATCGTGTATTCGATGATCAATGTTCCGTATGCTTCTTTGCTCGGAGCTATTTCTTCCGATCCTACTGAACGCAATTCGCTTTCTTCTTACCGCATGTCATTTGCTTTCATTGGCAGTTTTGTAACCTTCATGTTGTTACAACCACTGATTGACTTTTTTTCCAAAACATTTGGTAACGAAGGAGTTGCTCAGGCTACAAAGGACGCAGCAAACTCAGTGAGCACCTCTCCTGTTGGATGGGTCATGGGTGTAGGAGCGATAGGAATGATCTGCATTATCTTGTTTTTGTTATGTTTCAGCTGGACCAAAGAGCGGGTCACTCAAATTGAGAGTGAAGAAAATATTTCAATCAGGAAGGATTTGAAAGATCTGTTTCAAAATGCTCCCTGGTGGATATTAGTTGCAACAGGTTTGGCAGCCTTGCTTTTCAATGCTGTCCGGGATAGCGTGGCTATCTACTTTTTCAGGGACTATGTACAATCCAACTATAAAATGGCAGGAACAGGTTGGGATATGACGACTATTTACTTTCTGGTTGGTCAGGCTGCCAACCTGATTGGGGTAATGGCAGCACCTTCAATTTCAAAAAAATACGGTAAGAAAAGAACCTATATGATTGCAATGTTAATGGCCGGAATATTGAGTACAGGCTTTTATTTTATTCCGAACGACATCACCTGGATCCTGATTTTCCAGTTCATGATCTCTATTTTCGCCGGATATGTTCTGCCATTATTATGGTCGATGTTTGCTGATATTGTTGATCATCAGGAATTGCTTACCGGACGCCGCGCAACAGGCTTGATTTTCTCTTCCTCTTCGATGTCACAAAAATTGGGTTGGGCCCTGGGCTCAGCCATGAGCGGATGGATATTGGCAGTATTCCATTATATGCCCAATGCATTGCAGCAGAGTCAGGAAACCATTTTTGGCGAGCACATCATGATCAGCTTAATGCCTGCTATCTGCTGTATGCTGGCTTTTGTTGGGATGTTTTTCTACCCACTTTCCGATAAAAAAGTAAGGGAAAATTCCGAACAACTCAACCTGAAAAGGAATATGGCATAAAAAGCAAGAATAGCATTCGAAAGAGCATCTTGTACCACTAAAAGAGCTGTCGGTGAAATATCTGGCAGCTCTTTTTTTGTCAAAAAATAGTTTGTTCCGCCTGGTTGATTATTCGTTTTTTTCTGTTGATGATGATTTGGATTTCTTGAAAACTATGTAAATTTACAAGGGTTAAAACGCCACCAGATTTGACAAGTGTTAACCGGCTGGCATTCTGTCTAAAATATACAAGCAAGTTATTCTGAATGTAAATAAACGGGTTCCTGATATCAACCGCTATAACACAACTTTCATAGGAAGAACCTTGATGAAAATAGAATTGAGCAAATCGTCAAAACGCGCAAACAAGCACATTCATTTTGAAATGAGTGGTGGACCAGGAACTGTTTCCGCAAAGTTTGCAATGAATGTTTTATCCTATTATAATTCTAAATGATAAAAATGCCATGAAGAGAACATTAAAAAGGATTATAGCCGGACTTGGAATTGTGGTAATATTGGTTTTGCTGCTTCTGGGCGGATATATGATTAAAGCTAAATCAGAAATGAAGCAACTAAGCCCTGTCGAAACTAAGGAAATTGTCAGCAACATCTTTTCGGTGAAGGATTCGTTCGTGAATTTGTACCTGATTAAAGACAGCAGTC
>Ga0209724_1004545_pt1 | contig 10891 bp, 6 predicted proteins | sample grotaG_FD_184143 | JGI IMG/M metagenome (GOLD analysis project Ga0209724, IMG submission 184143) | Glacier valley bacterial and archeal communities from Borup Fiord, Nunavut, Canada, to study Microbial Dark Matter (Phase II) -... | ecosystem: Environmental > Aquatic > Freshwater > Ice > Glacier ... | reverse complement strand
TGTTTTGAAATAGGACTATCTCCGATTGAAGACCCCCTATTATTTTAATACATTCTCAAAACTTAAAATCTGCACAATCAAATTGCTCAATTTTATATATTTACGCACTTTAACCTGACGGCTATGCCAGGTAAGGGTTGAAACCTCGGATGACTCAAAAAAATGAGATCAATCGATTGCAATAAAAAAAGGCGGATATTTATCCGCCTTTTTTTATTTTTAGTATTGTTAAATTACGCTGGCATCTCAGGTAAAGACCATGGTGCGCGATAAGTATGTTTAATCAGTTCAGCAGCGAATTTAGGGGCTGGAACTGCGTCAGTATATACTTTGTCGAACGTTGGGTGTCCATCATGGATGCTGAACTTATCTTCAACAACAATCTTGATTTTTTCCTCATCAGTGATGTTGGTGAATTTCATATTTGGTCCATCCCAGTCCAATTCTTTGTTCAGTGTTGAAAGGCGTACGGCCAAAACACCCATCACTACCATTTCGTTGAATGGCCCTGATAAACTGAAATCAGAAGCTGTTTTTACGCGGGTTGCAGGTGTTTCCTTTGCAGCGCGAACCCAATCCATTTCATGTGAAAGAGTAACGCGACGACGAAATTTAGGAGCCTCAGGTTTTTCAACTTTGCCATCCGGACGTAAAATCCATGGATTAACACCATAACATCCGCAAACCAAAATGCCTTTTGTTCCATGGAAAAAGACGCAACCGCCCTGATCATTAGGGTTTTTCCCAGCTGGCCATGCTGCAGGAAGCATTGGTTTAATACCACCATCAAACCAGTATACTTCAACTTGTGGAAGTTTGATCTTCATAGCCTTTTTAGGAGTTCTGGCAGGGAATGTCAGTTTCACAGCCTGTGCTGTGGGCGCGCAATCCTGTAACAATAAAGTTGAGTTGCCCTGTGCTTTAACCGGATATCCTAATTCAAGTCCAACAAATACTGGGTGAAGGATATGGCAAGCCATATCGCCTAATGCACCTGTACCGTAAGCCCACCATCCGCGCCAGTTCCATGGGTGATAGAGTGGGTTGTAAGGAATCACCTTCGCAGGACCTGTAAATAAATCCCAATCCAATGTACTTGGAACAGCTGGAGTTTCTTTAGGTGTATTCAGACCTTGTGGCCAGATTGGACGATCTGTAAATGCTTCAACTTTGGTTATTTCGCCAATGGCGCCGTTGGCAATCCATTCGCAGGTGAGGTTTACACCTTCAGCAGATGAACCCTGATTACCCATTTGAGTGGCAACATCATATTTTGCAGCCAGCTTTGTTAATAAACGTGACTCATAAACAGAGTGAGTAAGTGGCTTCTGGCAATAGACAGCTTTACCCATTGTGATGGCATGAGAAGCAATAATCGCGTGAGTATGGTCAGCAGTTGCTACCAAAACCCCATCGATTGATTTTCCAAGCTCATCGTACATTACTCTCCAGTCTTTGTACTTTTTAGCTTCCGGATAAGCTTTAAATGTTCCATCCGCATACTTCCAGTCAACATCGCATAAACCAATGATGTTTTCCGATTTAAGGTTTTTTAAGTTGGCTGATCCCATACCGCCAATACCTACAGCGGCAATATTTAACTTGTCACTTGGGGCACGGTGTCCCAGACCTGCAATTGTGTTTGAGGGCAGAATGGTGATTGCGGCCGCAGCGGCTGCGCTTGTTCCCAAAAATCCCCGTCTTGAAACTTTGTTGTTCTCTTTCATGGTGATGAATTAATCTTATAAAGTTTGATGGTTTGAAATTGACAGCTAAAGATATTGGTTCTCGACGATACAAGCAAATTTTCATCTCATTTTGTTATTGTCAATCAAGATAAATGAACCTTTGCTATTCATTTGTTTAATAAATTGTATCATTGATAATTGAAGCCTGATTTTCCTCCAGATAAATTGTTTTATTTTTTGTTATCTGATTAAAAATAAATATTATCCACCCGTTTATTTTGTATTTTAACGCTTATTAACAGAAGTTTGAAGCGGGGTGTTGCTGAAAAATTGAAAAAGCTGGCTTTGGGTTTAATGATAAGCAATAAAACAAAAAATCTCTCCCATATCGAATGAGAGAGATCTTTGTTAATAAAATGAGTTGATTAAAATTCACCTGTGTTACCACCGTCGTTTCCTTGACCTTGATTTTCGTCGCGTGTTACTTTATTTTTGAAATTATTCAGCTTGTAACTTAGGGTTAGTTGTACCACTCTTGGCTCGCGCTGGAACTTAAATACAGATGCGAAACCTTCGCCATACGATGTTCCCTGGAACTTCATAGTTCCAAAAACGTCCTGCATTTGTAAGGTTGCCGTAAGTTTGTTCTTAAGAAAATCTTGTTTTAGAGCAACATTAGCAAACATCATGGCGTCGCGTGTTCCCTGGGCAGAAGCTGTTGCGCCACGGTAAATTCCGGTTAATTGTAATCGCGTATTTTTGGCCAGTTTTAAATCGAAATTTAGGCGGGAGTCGAAATTCGTGCTGCTTTGATCAACACTCTGACCATTGATTTCTCCTTTAAGCCAATAGTTATAAAGTGTACCGCTTGCAATAATTCTGAATCCGGGCTTCACCTCAATATTTGCCATCAGTTCTGCACCAAGCGAATAATCATTATTGACGTTCGCCATGGAGTGAACCATAATGCCATCAGTTCCTAACGTTTGAATCCGTGTCATCAAATTCATCGTATTTCTGTAATAGCCTTCAAGTGAGATGAATGATGTTTTCAGTCGTTTTAAAATTGTCAGATCATACGATCCTGTGTATTCCGGTTTAAGATCCGGATTACCAGTCCTGACGTTATACTGATCCATAAAAGATGTAAACGGTTCGAGATCATTCGCACGCGGGCGGTTTAGCCGTCTGCTGTAGCTTGCCTGGAACTCATAATCATGTTTTAGTTTCTGCGAAAAATGGAGGGTTGGGAAAAAGTCGACCAGGTTTAGCTTGTGTGCCAAGGGCGATTTAATACTTTCAATTTTCCTGTCAGTATATTCACCTCGTAAACCAAGCTGATAAGAAAATCCTTCACCAGCATGTGAGAAAGTTGAATAAATGGACTGAATATTTTGAGAATAGTTGAATGAACTACTGTACAAATCGTTTTTGACCCAAAGGACATTGTCTGTCGATTCATTGAAATTGAAAGTCTCATTCTCTTTTTCAAGCCTTGCCTGGTAACCAGCTTCAAATTTATCTTTCTCGTTTAGCGGCAATGTATAATCAATTTTTGCACGGTACTCAGTTTCATCCGATACCTCATTCGACCTGTTATAAACGGAGTTAGCGTCAAGCTTTACCCAGTCGGCATTTGTAAGAAACCTTGTCTGATATTCCTGGTCATCTCCATTACTTGCTGAAGCATAGAATAATCCCTGAATTTCATGACCTTTTTTTGCGAATTTGTGTTGAAAATTCAAATCACTACTCCAGTAATCACCGCCTCTACTTGCACTATTATCCTGAAACGTGTAGATCGGTGCAGTTCCCATGTTATCGTATTCGGTTTGTAATCCGATATTAGTATTGCCAAAACTGCGTTTACCTATTGTTCCGGTCATTCCAAAGGAAGTTTTTTTGTTAATAGTGTAATCGAATCCCCCCTTTAAACTTTTCCCTTTCATGATCATGTCACCATTCCCTAAAGTTTGTCTTGTGGTAATTGTATCTACAGAATAGAGTTCTTGCGTCATATCCCGGGTTCCCTTGTTATGCATATCAGTAAAGTCGGCTCCCAACAGGAAATTCCATTTTCCAGTGCGGTAATTTAAGTTCATATCGCCACGGTATTTATCGTTGATTCCGGTTGTCAAGTTGACTAATCCACTGAACGAATCCTTTAAGTTTTTCTTCATCACCACATTAATAATTCCTGATACACCGTCCGGGTCGTATTTGGCAGAAGGATTCGTAATGATTTCGATGTTTTCGATATTGGTTGCAGGAATTTGGCGCAATGCATCGCTGCCTTGTAAAACACTTGGCTTTCCGTCAATCAAAACAGTAAAGGAAGAACTGCCTCTGAGTGTAACATTCCCGTCGAAGTCGGTTTGTACGGAGGGTGTATTTTCAAGAACCTCAATAGCAGAGCCACCGGTTGCATTAAGATCCTGGCTTACATTTACTACGCGACGATCGATCTTGAATTCGACGCGGGCCTTTTCTGCGGTGACAGTGGCTTCACTGATTTGTTGTGTGGCAACTGTTAATTCAATTTGTCCCACATCTTTAGTTGGAAGGTTGGCTTTTAATACAATATCTGATATTGTTGTTTTTTCGAAGCCGATGAAATTGGCCTGTAAATAGTATTTCCCTGCCCGAAGTTTTTTAACTTCAAATGTACCAGTCGAGGTACTCATAACTCCACCTGCAATCGAGCTGTCAGCTGCCGAATAAACGGCAATACTTGCAAATTCCATTGGAGTGTGATTGGTTGCTTCAACTATCTTCCCTTTGATTGTAAGATTTCGGGGAGTGGATTCCTCTCCGGGTTTACCAATTGGGGATGGTGTTTGTCCGCTTAATTGAACGACAATTGCAGTAAAGAGGAATATAAATAAGGATGCTTTTCTCATTTCTAATTTTTAAATAATTCCACTCTTTGATGCGTTTTTCTGGCTGTGGTTTAATCATCGATTGCAAAAAAGACACGTTTATAATCTATGTAATTGAAAATCAATTATTGTAATGTGAAAATAGGCTTATTATAGATGAGAAGAAATGATGAAATGAGAAGATAAACAGATTGAAAAGTGGAAATTGAGATCCGAATCGAAAAACGAGTAAGACCGAAATCCTGACAAGTATCGAAAGACAATTATTACAACTATCCGAAAGGACAATGTAGTAATGGTTAATAGGAGTTGGTTGGTTTTAATAGTTTAGCTGAAATGCAAACTTTTACAGGTAAATGATCGCTTGTCCCACCGTGGTACTTCGGTCCAAGATAAGTTCTGAAAGGTTTATTTCCAAGATAGGTTGGGTCTGGTTCCAATAAAAATTCGAATTTGCAAATACCGCTTTGTCCGATTTCTATTTTTAGCGCATTGTTTGACAACAAATTGCTTGAACAAATTATTTGATCGAAAACTTCCCACTGGCCACCATTTCTGATTGTTCCTTCTGCACGCCTTGTCCAGGTAGTTGAAAGATTAATTAACCAGGAAGGATTATTATTCCCTGGATAAGGAAGCGCTTTAAGAATTGAAGTAAAGCAATTCTCTTTAGGGGAGGCATTAAAATCACCCATTAAAATAATATTGGTTTTCGGATCTTTAATAAATAATGAATCAATGCTTTTACGTAAAATACCAGCCGTTAAATCCCGTTTTGCCCTGGTTTCTATGTATCCTCCACTTCTGGAGGGCCAATGGTTTACAAAGAAATGAACCTGATCTGAACCTAGTTCGGCAGTAAAATGAAGAATATCACGTGATTTAAAACCATATTTTCCATCACCTGAGACACGTAGGTGCTCATAGTCCACAGGTTTTATTCGGTCTTTCCGATAGAGCAAGGCAACATCAATTCCTCGAGGATCGGGTGACTCCTTGTGAATAATTCCATAGGGAACTTTGCTGAATGGGGTTTTGCTGATCAGCTGTTCGATTACCCAAAGGTTTTCAACCTCAGCAAGACCAATGATGTCAGGGAATTGACCATCTCCGGCCGTGATCAGGGCTTTGTAAATCATTTTGATTTTATCGTCAAAACGCTCCCTCGTCCAGTGTCTTTCGTTCCGGGGAGTAAACTCCTCATCCGACGTTAATGAATCATCACGCGTATCGAATAGATTTTCAACATTGTAGAAAACAATATTGTACCTGGTTTGCGCAGCGACCGGCAAATTGGTTCCCGGATAAACTGCTGCAAGAATAAGAATCCATTTCAGAATTCTCCTCATGAACTATTTTTTTGCTCTGTTCTTTTTCTCGATTCGTTCAAATGCCCCAAGATCGGGACCGTCGTCACTTATCCTGCTATCATATTTTAGATCAAGAGGATATGCTTTAGAGTAGTTAGCTTTCCCATAATCCTTGACAATTGATAATGTGTCTAATTCAAAATTTCCTTTGTATGGGTTCTTAAAGCGCGGATTTACATTGCGGATAATATCAACAAAACGGTTCGCTTCAGCAAGTTTAAAAGTGTCGGAAATCTGGACAAGGCTTCTGTCGAAGAGATAGTTCGACATGCCTTGTTTGTCCATGGAGATGGATAGTTCATTCACACGATTGCCTGTAATAATGCAATTCCCGAATGTAGCCTCTTTTAAATCACCAACATACCTGGTACCGGTTTTGTTATCGACAAGGTAGTTCGATACAATTAAAGTTTCGGTTGTCCGCATGCCTGAGGACAATTTGTTGTAATAGTTGGCAAAAGTTGTGTGGTAAAATTGATAGTCTCCACCTAGCAAAAGTGCTGTATTGTAGTATCTTACATTTGATATGACACAGTTGTAGGCGAGAATTTTTGACTTCATTGCCCAAATTCCCGACCAGCTCATATTTTCGATCCGTGTATTGCTAAGCTCTAAAGATGCAAAACCAGTGTGCTCAATGGTTCCCACCTGCAAACCAATATTTGCATTTTTAATTTTTGCATAGTTGATTTTGTTATTGTGACTCCCCGAGTAGAGTATGATTCCATTCCATTGATCAGGTGTATCACTGAATGATTGCTCGAGGCGATCTCCTTTGAATTCAACAGGTTCCTCGAACGTTCCCAATACCTTTAATGTTCCTTTTACTTTCAAACCGGCATATTTGTGAAAATAGATGGTGGTGCCAGCCCCAATTGTAAGCGTCTGACCTGAGTCTACAATCGCTTCGTTATATATCAGATAGGGGCGGTCACTGTTCCATACAGCGGTTTTAATATGCTCAGATTTTACCATTACAAAATCTTGTCCCCAGGCCAATAGCCGCACTTTTTGTTCGATATTATTGATCAGAAAAATAATTGAATCTTCGGTAACCAAAGGAACATTTTTACCATTTTTACCAAGCAGTGCCTCAACAAAAATAAAAATGCTGTCTTGTGCAGGAATCTGAACATTGTATGATTCAAGAGACGCATCACCATTTACATTCAGCCGAAAACCGCTTTGCTTACCTCCCGCCAGCCTGACCGATGAAATTACAACATTTTCGTTCGTCTGGTTAATTACCCGGAGGTTTCTTGTTGGTGATCCTATAGAAGTGAAAAGTGTATCAAATGTTATAGTGTCTGACGAAAAATGAAGGATCGCGTTAGAGGACGAGTTCATTTTCTCTTTTTCACAGGCATAAAAAAGAGAAATAATCCCCCAGAATAATAATATATTAAATAAGCTTTTCATTATTCGATTGCCTGTCGTTATTGTTCGGATCTTATTGAAAAAAGTTAACCCTAATATAGCTTTTCAAAGATAGAATAAAAAATCAACATTCTTTAACGTTTTTTAACGATGGTGATATTTTTTTTTGAATCAAAAGCAATCCGAGAAATGTAATTCCTCCGTTGATAATAATAAGCTCAAATCCAATTTGATAGCCATTGAACAACTGTTCGGAATAAGCATCAATCATCCATGCGATAAATGGTGAACAGAGGGTAACGAGGGGAACCCAGCGGTCATTAACGTGTTTTTTAGTGAGAAGACCGAAAGCAAACAATCCGAGAAGCGGTCCATAAGTATAACCGGCAGCTTTAAATACTGCAACTACCACACTTTGATCGTTGATAATACGAAAGATCATGATCACAAGAAACAGCAAAAGCGAAAAGCCTACATGTGTACGTCGAAGCAACAGCTGCTTGCGTTCCTGGGGGCGGTTTTTGATATCCAAAAAATCGACGCAAAATGCGGTTGTTAGCGAGGTGAGGGCAGAATCGGCACTTGCATAGTTGGCAGCGGTAATTCCAAGCAAAAAGAAGACTCCAATCATCACATTCATATGGTTCATCGCAAGCATCGGAAACAGGTAGTCTGATTTCGGGGGCAACTTAATACCATTTACATCGGCAAAAATGTAGAGTAATACGCCAAGCATCAAAAACATCGCAACAACAAAGACAAAGATGCCGCTAAAAGTGAGCATGTTTTTTTGCGATTCTCTCAAACTTTTGCATGTGAGGTTTTTCTGCATCATGTCCTGATCGAGTCCCACCATCACAATTGTAACAAAGATGCCTGCAATAAATTGTTTGAAAAAGTATTTGCCCGACTTAATGTCCCATTCAAAGATTCTCGAATAAGGGTGGTCATTTATTTTTTGAAACGTTTCTGCAACAGACCCTCCAAAACTTGAAAATATGTAATAAATAGTGAGTATCACGGCAGATAGCAGGAAAATAGTTTGTAAAGAGTCTGTCCAGATGATTGTTTTAACACCGCCCCGGTAGGTATAAACCCAGATCAGGAAGATGCTGATCAGTACCGTCAAGGCAAAAGGAATTCCAAGTGCATCGAATAGTGCCAATTGCAATACTTCTGCCACTAAATACATTCGGAAAGCGGCACCAATTGTTCTGGAAAGGAGGAAAAAGAAGGATCCCGATTTATATGAATAGAATCCAAACCGTTGTTCTAAGTAGGTGTAAATTGAGATCAGGTTGAGCTTATAATAAACGGGCAGGAGAACGAGTGCTACTATCCAGAAACCGACAAGGTTACCCATGATGAACTGAAAATAGGTACTCGCTGAATTTCCGACTTCACCCGGAACAGAGATAAACGTAACACCGGATATGGTCGTTCCAATCATTCCGAACGCAACGACAAACCATGGTGATTTCCGGTTGGCGGTGAAAAAAGAATCTGTAGTTGCCGATTTGCCCGTGATATGAGCAATAATTATGAGCATTAAGAAATAACCTCCGAGAAGGATCGCGACAAGAACTGGATTCATTTTGCTGAATTAAAATCGGGGTACAACAAATATTTCTGACGAATTGCACGATAATCTGCCAATTCAACCTCCCATGATTTCCGGATTTCAGCTTCACTCTTGCCTTCGAGGATTAGTTTTAAAACCGTTTCGTTGCCCATCAGCTGGTTAAACCATTTACTTCTCGTCAGAAATTCATCTTTATTTTTAAATTTATGAAGCCAGTCAATAAAATAGGAGAGGGTGAAATTGGGTATCTCTTTTAATTCACGAAGATCATCACCAAAGCATTTTTTATCCTTCTGCAATGGATTTAATTCCATCCCTTTCAGACTTTGCGGCGTAAATGAAAAGGTTCCGAAAGACGGATCAGGATAGCCTAAGACCTGAAACGGGAACTGGGTACCCCGTCCAACACTTACGCTGGTGGCCTCAAAGAAGCAAAGTGAAGGATATATTCTTATTGCCAGGTAATTGGGTAGATTTGGCGAGGGCCTTACGGGTGGTTCATATTTCGTCGAATGTGTATAATTCGCGACTTTGATGATTTCGAGTTTTACTTTTACACCATTTGCCAACCACTTTTCGCCGTTGATCATTTGTGCCATTTCGCCGATTGTACAACCGTGAACCACCGGAATAGGGTCCATTCCGACAAACGATTTGAAGGCAGGCTGAAGAATTGGTCCGTCGATGTAGTCACCATTTGGATTTGGCCGGTCGAGAATCAGCAACGTTATATTGTTCTCGGCACAAGCTTCCATCATATAATGCAGGGTACTGATGTAGGTATAAAATCTGCATCCTACATCCTGTATGTCAAATATTACGATATCGATGCCCGAAAGTTGTTCCTTGCTGGCTTTTCGGTTTTTCCCATACACAGAGATAATCGGAATCCCGGTAGCACCATCTTTCGAATTATCAATCAGCTCTCCGGCTCCGGCTTCACCCCTGAAACCATGCTCGGGTGCGAAAATTCGTTTAATTGTTAATTTCTTACTTAGCAGGAAGTCAACCAGGTGTTGATCGCCGATTCTGGAGGTTTGGTTAACGACAAGTGCTAATTTTTTCCCCTTCAATTTCGAAAGGTAGAGGTCTGATTGATCTGCTCCGGTTAAAATCTGGTTCTGAGTGGCATTACCCGTTAAGGAAAGACACAGCACTGAAATGACCATTGTCAAATGCAACAATTTGTTTTTGAATGTCCTCATTGATTTTCGAATAAGTCTGTATCTCAAAGTCTGAACTGATTTTTATTAAAGACGGTTCAGAATTTAAACCGTTGCGTAATTCAACCGCGAAAGTATTGATATGATTTAAGAAATCAGAAATTTTATATTTGTTTTTTTAATAAAAGTTCATTTAGGGCGCTGTTTTGTGTCGATTTCCCTATTTTTGAGCGGATTCATTTTTGAGTGCGTCAAGAAAAAATAGATATGCAGAAGTTATTAATCACCATTATATTATCCTTTTTTAGTACGTTTTTGTTGGCCCAGACAAAGGTTCGGCCCCCTTTTCTTCAGTACGAGAACGATCAATGGGTAGATTCTGTTTTTAAATCGCTTTCGTTGTATGAAAGAATCGGCCAGCTAATAATGGTTCCTGCTTATTCGTCGAAGGGTCAGGCGTATATTCAGAAGTTAACCAAAATGGTAAGGGAGAACAAAATCGGTGGCATTATTGCGATGCAGGGAGGGCCGGTTCGTCATGTCAATATGGTGAATCAGCTGCAACACGTTTCGAAAACACCGCTCCTTGTTGCGATTGATGCCGAGTATGGTTTGTCAATGCGCCTGGATAGCTGCATCAAGTACCCTTATGGTTTTACAATCGGTGCGATTTATAACGACTCCCTGGTTTATGATTTGGGTGCCGACCTGGGCCGGCAGTGCAAAAGGTTGGGTATCCACATCAACTTTGCGCCGGTTGCCGACGTGAACAGTAATCCGCTCAACCCGGTGATCGGTTTCAGGTCGTACGGCGATAATCCAAGACTGGTGT
>Ga0209724_1004544_pt1 | contig 10891 bp, 8 predicted proteins | sample grotaG_FD_184143 | JGI IMG/M metagenome (GOLD analysis project Ga0209724, IMG submission 184143) | Glacier valley bacterial and archeal communities from Borup Fiord, Nunavut, Canada, to study Microbial Dark Matter (Phase II) -... | ecosystem: Environmental > Aquatic > Freshwater > Ice > Glacier ... | reverse complement strand
AATGCCGCCGAGTGCGTGCGGCGTGGTCTTCTGCTCATCATTGCTCCTGTCATCACCGGCGAGTTCATCGCCGAAGGGAGCAGTGTCCACCCTGATCGCGCTGTTCAGATTTCTGGGGCCAGCTCTGATACCGACAGATCCATCGGACGCAGCATGAATCGTCCAGGATTTACAGCTCTTCTCGTCAGTAACTTCTCGCGAAGGGAAGAACTCGCCGGTCACGGTCCGTTGCTGCTGATGGCGGGCAACTGCCGATCGTTGCGTTCTTCGTCATCAAGCGGGCGCGCTGGATCGGCCGGGCGGCGCTGCAGGTCCTCGGACTGCAGGCGGCTGTTGCTGCGGACGCATTTGGCGCCGTTTGGTGGCTAACATAGACGCCACTCCTGCTCGCCTCGAGGCGCTGGTCGCCGAGTTGCGCCGTAGTTGGAAGAACGATGGCGCCGCTTCGGCGTCGCGTAGTGCTTGGTCTGAGGGACCGTCCTCGAGCCACAAAAGGCGCTCCATCACGCCCTCCAACCCAGGTCTTTGCCGCCCCACTCATTCACCCAGTAAACACCATGCGACCACATTCTGTTTCGCATACTTGCGCAGGAAATTTTAGGCAAGGAGAAGGGGCAATTCTTGTCGTTTGAGCGCCAGGCCATGCGAGTCGGCGATGACTTGTCAGCGATTTTGAACGTCACGCGTTAGTGTAAGACGGTCAAAAGCATGTCGAGGAGGTCGCAATGAATGTCAAGATGATTGCTGTATCGGCTGGTGCTGCCGCAGGCTTACTAGCTGCCGCAGCGCCGGCCCAAGCCCACGTCTCGCTTTCGTTTGGAATTGAGGCTCCCATTTACGCGCCGCCACCGGTGTACTACGAACCGCCGGCACCGGTCTATTACACGCCTCCCCAAGCGTATTACGGACCTCCCCCTGTCGTGTACGGTCCTGCGCCTCGCTACTACGCACCCGCGCCCGCCTACCGCCCTTATCCGGGCTACGATCGCCAGCGTGATGAATGGGATCGCAGATACGATCGGCAAGAATACGAGCATCGACGATGGCACGACGAACATCGCGGCCACGATCGGCGGGACGAGAACGATCGAGACTAGCTGCGCACGCGTATACCTGGCGTGTGCGCGTCTCGATGCAGAGCGATCCGGTTTTCATGGCGGCCGGCATGTACGACGTCAACGGCTGGCCCGAAGACCGGCGACAAGGTTCCGGTCTAGACCTTGTGCGCACCAACACCATGTTTGAATGACTGAAGAAAAGCCGCCGCCTCACACCCCAACGGTCAATCAGCCGTGGAAAGAGTGAATCGCCCCCGATTTTTGAATCGCTCCCAGTTTGGGACAGTCCAATGATTGGGGGAATGCCAAGCCTGAATGTGGCCTTGTGTACAGCACATACGTCCCGCACAATTCAGCAAATCAACAGCTTGGTGTGGTCAGCGACGCGTAGGGCCGATGACCTAAACGGGTCTGAAACCACCAGCATCTTGGACAGGTGCCTCGCGCTCGAGCTTTACCCACAGCGAGGCTCATCGCGCGCGAAGATCATCGTCATCTCCGCTCCGCCGAAGCCGCTTGCCGACAATTGGATCGTAGCGCAATGCAAGTCGGCAATCGACTTGACGATGGCAAGGCCGAGTCCACTGCCTTCGCCGACGGCGGCGCGGCCGCGAACGAAGCGCTCGAAGACAGCATCTCGCTCCGAATCATCGATACCGGGACCCGAGTCAGAGACGCTCAGTCGCGAAGGCTCCGTATTGACACTGATCACGATATGACCGCCGCTCGGCGTATAACGAATGCTGTTATCGATTAGATTACCGAGCGCCTCGCTTAGCAACTCAGGCTCGCCCAGAACGATCAAAGTCTCGACGCTCGAAAGCAATTCCAGCTTGACGTCGTTTTGAAGTGCCGCTTCCTGAAACGTCTCCCCGACCTCACGTGCCAGATGAACCAGGTCAACGCTCACGAACGGCAAGCCAGCCCGAACTTCCGGATCAAGCCGGCTGAGCGCGAGTAGCTGCTGCACTAACCGACTAGTCCGCTGAGTCGCTTCGCCTAGATCGCGGATCACCGCTTGTATCGCTCCTGGGTCGTGAGCCTCGGCCAGCCGCGCCATGCCGAGTGTCAGCCCGGTAAGCGGCGTTCGCAGCTGATGAGCCACCGTCGCAGCGAACTGCTTTTCTCTGTCCACCATCGAGTGAACGCGAGCGAGCAAGTCGTTGAGCGCCAATGCAAACGGAATTAACTCCGTGGGTACACCGTCGAGTGAGAGCGCATCGAGCGAGGCGTGAGAGCGATCGGTCCATCGCAATGCAAATCGTTCGAGCGTGAGAATTGTCCGTCGCACGCCCCAGCCGACTAAAACCGCGGTGAAGATTATAAGCACCACCGCGGGCGCCATCGTCAAGATCAAGTCCTTACGAGCTTGTTCCCGCTTGATCAGCGTCTCTGCAACTCGAACGACCACCGGCTCACCCGCATCGTTCTTGAGAATGACTTCTGCTACGCGGACCTGACGGCCGAGAAACGGAGCGTCGTAAGCCATCCCTTCGCTTCGATAGACCTTCGCCCGCTCGCCCTGAGCTGGAATTCCCTGTCGTCCGATTACGTGCTTGGCGCCTTGCAGCACTTCGAAATAGGTGTCGTCGACAAAGTCGTAAGTCAGCAGCGCCTCACCCTGCGCGGACAACGCGATGTCGGCGTGTCCATCGACCATGCGGACCTGTCCGGCCAAAGATCGAGCGGCATCGAGAAGCCAGCGATCGAACACACGATCCACATGCGATTGGGCGCCGTACAGGCCGAACAGGCTGGTGAGCGCTACGATGACCATGACAGGCAACATCAACCGAACGTTCAGTTCGCGCTGCAACTGCCGCGTCGCCTTAGTCCTCATGACTGCGACGTCCCTCCAGCATCCGTTGTGTCCTGTACCACCAAGCGATACCCGAAACCACGCAGCGTCAGGATGACGACACCCGACCCGACGAGCTTGCGACGCAGTCGGCTTACATAGACTTCGACTGCGCTATCCCCGACTTTGAAATTGGTCGACGCGAGCGCTTCCACGAGTAGGCGTTTCGGAACCAGTCTAGGCGACCGCTTGACGAGCAGCGAGAGAACCTGAAACTCACGTGGGAACAGCTCGATCGCTGCGCCATATAGAAAGGCGCGCCCGTCCAGCTCGAGCATGAGCGGTCCGGCCTTGGCGGTGCGCTCCGTCGGAGCGCCGCTTCTACGTAACAGGGCCTCGACGCGTGCGTCGAGTTCTTCAGGAACAAAGGGCTTCACCAAATAATCGTCTGCGCCGCGTCGTAGGCCCGCGACCCGATCTGCAACATGCGCCTTTGCGGTGAGAACGAGCACGGGCGTTCGACAGCCCCTACGGCGAAGACGCTCGAGCCAGGGGAGGCCATCGCCGTCAGGAAGTTGGAGATCAAGCACAATCAGATCTGCTCCGACCTCGCAGGCTGCTGCGTCCGCACAAGCTAGCCTACCGTACACCCGTACCTCCCAACCCCGAGAGCCCCAGCGCAGGCAGAGTTCGCGCGCGATGGTGAGATCGTCTTCGATCAGAACCAAATTCAAGGGTCGTTCCTTGCCGGCCTGGCCAAGCTGGTTTTCACCGCGTGTCGAGATCGCCGAGGCGCACGACGCTGACAGGTGATTGCAAGGTTGGCGCGGTAGCCTTGTTGGTTTGCGCCTCCGGGCGCAGGTGGACGGCGGAGCATGAACCCAAAAGGAAGACGAAGCGTAGCGGTCGGTGCTGTGCTGTTGGTAGCGTTAACAGCGGGTTTCGGCGCGTGGGCGTACTTCAAGGTCGACCAGCGAACTCCCCTCAGAGATGTTGCTGTTACTGCGTCTGCTGTCGCGGCGCCGTCTGCGGGACTTGATGATGACATCGTTCGATTCGCGGCGCATGCGCCACAACTTGCGATGATTCAGACGCAAGTTTTGCGGTCGTCTCCGGTTCCATTGACCGAGTCCCTGAGCGCCCGCGTCGCATACGACGAGGATGTCACGGCGCGAATCGGTGTGAGCATAACCGGCCGGATTGTGGCACTGCGCGCTTCCGTGGGTGACGTCGTGAAGGCCGGCCAAGTCCTCGCCGAAATTGACTCCCCAGACTACGGAAGTGCCGATGCAGACTTACGCAAAGCGGCTGCTGATGAGCTCCGGAAACGATTGGTCGTTGAACGTGCACGAGTACTGGCGCCGGGCGAAGCGATGGCAGCCAAGGACGTGGATCTGGCGGAAGCGGACTACGTACAGGCACGTGCCGAGACTGCGCGAGCGGAACAGCGAATTAGGAACCTCAATCCGAGCCACTTGCCCGTGCATGGACAACGCATCGGGCTAGCCAGCCCGTTCGATGGCGTCGTCACCGAGCGAACGGCATCGCCGGCGCTCGAGGTGGGCCCGACGCTGACCGCGCCGCTATTCGTGGTCACTGATCCCCGACGCCTGTCGCTTCTGATCGACCTGCCTGAACGATTGCTGAGCCGGGTGCAAATGGGCAGCAGGGTCGCCGTCACGACCGATGCCTATCCGAAAACGCGGTTCGAAGCTCGCATTGTCCAACTGGGTCAGGTCGTTGATCCAAACAGCCGGCGTGTCGTCGTGCGTGCGCGGGTCTTCAATCCCGAGCGACAACTTCTGCCGGAGATGTTCGTTAGAGCAGCGCTGCTCAAGGAAGTCGGGACCGGCGTCCAGGTACCGAACGGTGCTCTCGTCAATCGTGGCGTTCACGATTTCGTGTTCGTTGAAGTGTCCGAGGGACAATTTCGCCGTGAGCAGGTTGAACTGACCACGCGTGGAAGCGACTTCAGCTTTGTCGGCGCTGGTTTGCAAGATGGCGACCGGGTCGTTACCGCAGGGGCGCTGCTACTCGATTCCGAAGTTGCCACTCGCGTTGGCGGCAACGGCAAATGATCGATCGCCTGATCGCCTTCGCCCTAACGCAACGCGTTTTTGTACTTGTTCTGGTCGTCGCTTTGGTGGGATTCGGAGGCTACGCACTGTCGAATCTACCCATCGAAGCGTTCCCCGACGTACAGGACGTTCAAGTGCGCGTGATCTCGCAACAAGCGGGGCAGGCGCCTGAAGACATGGAGCGTGCGGTGACACTTCCGATCGAACGCGAGATTGCTGGGGTCCCGCGGTTGATTAACGTGCGATCCGTCACGATGACGGGGCTCTCGATTGTCACCCTGACCTTCGCTGACGGCACGGACGACTATTTCGCACGGCAGCAGGTCACCGAGAAGCTGGCAACGGTAACCCTGCCAGCGGGGGTGCAGCCACAGTTGGCGCCGTTGTCGACAGCGGTTGGCGAGATTTATCGCTACACGATCGAAGCACCCGGTTTATCGGATGCACAGATCCGGACCCTACAGGACTGGACTGTTCGACCTGCTTTGCGAATGACGCCGGGTGTGGCCGATATCAATAGTTTTGGCGGTTCGATCAAGGAATTCCAGATTGATGTCGATCCAATGGCGCTTCGCCGCTATCAGATTACCCTCGATCAGGTTAGCCAAGCGGTCACCAACGGCAATAGCAGTGCGGGTGGCGGCCTTCTACGGCAAGGCGATGCGTCGCTCGTCGTACGCTCGAACGGGCTGTTCGCGAGCCTAGCTGACATCCGTGGTGTCGCCATCACAGCCCGCCAGGGACGCGCGATTACGGTCGGTGACGTCGCCGAGGTACGTGAAGGGGAACGCCAACGCTTTGGAATGGTAGCGGCGGATCAGCGCGACAGCATCGTTGAAGGAATCGTCTCGATGACAAAGGGCGGCAACCCCGCCAAGATCAATGCAGATCTCAGGGACCGCATCGCGCTGTTGCAATCGCGCCTGCCACAAGGCGTTCGAATCGTCCCGATCTACGATCGGACAGAGCTCGTCCGCCACACCGTCGCCACGGTCGCTGAAAACCTCGTTGTCGGTGCGCTGCTTGTCGTTACCGTGCTGGTCGTGTTTCTGTCCAGCTGGCGCGCCGCGCTTATTGTGGCGACTGTCATTCCGCTGGCGCTCCTGTTTGCATTCGTGCTGATGAACGCGCGAGGAGTGTCGGCGAACCTGATCTCACTTGGCGCGGTGGACTTCGGCATCATCATCGATAGCGCAGTGGTGATTGTCGAAGCGCTCATGGTGAGTCTTGCCGTCAAGACAGCGATCGCGCCGTCCGTGTTGGCAGCGCGTCAGGGGCGCTTCGACGTGCTTCAAAGGACGCTGCGGGACCTCGCACATCCCGTCCTTTTCTCGAAGGCCATCATCATCCTGGCCTTCGTACCGATCTTCACATTCCAGCGCGTCGAGGGGAAGATCTTCACACCGGTGGCACTGACGCTCAGTTTCGCGCTCATCGGGGCGGTATTGCTTACCTTCACTGTACTGCCAGCTCTTCTGTCAATCGTGCTCGAACGTCGCAACTTGGTGGAAAAGCACAAGCCTTGGCTCGATCGACTGCAGGACCGTTATCGCCGGCTTCTTCGTATGACGGAGCGGCATACCATCTTGACGCTTAGCCTGTCGGCACTACCAGTGCTGATCGCTCTCGCCCTTGCACCGCGTTTGGGTAGCGAATTCCTTCCCAAACTCGATGAAGGAAACATCTGGCTGACGGTGACCCTGCCGACCTCGGCGTCTCTCGAAACGACGAAGGCCGTCGAGCGCATGGTCCGCACGAAGCTGCTTTCCTATACCGAAGTCGCGCACGTCATCACGCAGTCGGGCCGCCCCGACGATGGGTCCGATCCAAAAGGGCCTAATAACCTGGAAATCCTGGTAGATCTCACCCAACGCGATGTCTGGCGCTTTCCTGACAAGGACCGGCTCGTGAGCGACATGGCCGAGGCCCTAAAAGTGATCCCGGGCGTCACAGCCAACTTCTCACAAGTCATTCAGGACAACGTCGAGGAATCACTTTCAGGTTTTCGCGGTGAGATCGTTGTGAAAGTCAGCGGTGCGAACCTCGACATCCTTGAGCAGAAGGCGACAGAGGTGGTCGACGTTGTCCAACGCATTCGCGGTGCAACTGACGTCGAGTCGACGCGCATCGGTGGTCAATCAGAAATGGTCATCACACCCGATCGCGCTCGCCTGGCCCGCTTTGGAATTTCCATTAATGATGTCAACACTCTAGTGAATGAAGCGATGTCTGGAAGCGCGGTGACCGCGTTCTACGACGGCGACAAGCGCTTTGACGTCGTGGTGCGCGCGAATAGTCGCAGCCGTGACAGCTTCGACGCCATCGCGGGCCTGCAGATCGCTGTGCCTGGGACCGTCGTTGGGAACGGCAGCGGCACCGTCTCACTGGGCGATGTCGCTTCGATCGAAGTGCGACAGGGCGCTTCCCGGATCTTGCGCGAAGGGGGGTCTCGGACGGTTATCGTCAAGGTCAACTTGATCGGCCGCGACCAAGGCAGCTTTGTGGATGAAGCGCGTCGCGCCGTTTCCGAGCAGGTAAAGCTGTCACCCGGCTACGAGCTGACATGGGGTGGTCAGTTTGAAAATTCGCAGCGGGCCGCGCAGCGCCTTGCAGTGATCGTGCCACTCACAGCACTGCTGATTTTCTCACTCTTATTCTGGGCGTTCCGCTCAGTCCGGCTCGCAACGCTCGTCCTCGCAATGGTCCCCTTCACGCTGATCGGCGGACTCGGTGCCCTGGGCCTGGCAGGTCTTCATCTGTCAGTTTCCGCAGCCGTTGGCTTCATCGCTGTTGCGGGCATTTCTGTGCAGAACGGCGTGATCATGGTCGAGGAAGTGCAAAAGCGGATGATGCAACGCGGCGATATGACTGAGGCAATCGCCGATGGCGCGGCTGTTCGACTTCGCCCGATCCTGATGACCGCACTCATGGCGGGTCTGGGTCTGCTTCCGGCTGCCCTCTCACATGGAATCGGGAGCGAAACGCAGCGACCGTTCGCGTGCGTCATCGTTGGCGGAATCGTAACGGGCACCGTATTTACGCTTCTCGTTCTGCCGGCGGCCCTGCGACGGTTTGGGTTGTCGACGAACACTGCGACGGGACGGCTCGCGATTCAAGACGGGTCGTTCGGGGATTGACGATGCGTTGCGTACCTCGTTACTGTGCCGCGGTCTTGGTTCTCCTAAATTCGGGAACCCTGCTGAGCGCATGTACCGTCGGTCCAGACTACAAGCGCCCGGCCCTTCCTTCCGCAACCGCCTACTCGCCGCAGCGTTTGCCCACCGAGACGGTTAGCGCGCAGGGACCGTTCGGAGCCGCTCAGCGTATTTCGATCGAATCCGAGATTCAAGCCGACTGGTGGACGCTGTTTAACTCGAGTGAGTTGAACGATTTTATCGAGCGCGCCTTCGCTGCCAGTCCCACGATCGAGTCAGCGCGAGCAGCGTTGGGTGTCGCACAAGAGAATGTCCAGGCACAGCGTGGATTCTTCTTTCCGACGATCCAGGCAGGCTACAAACCAACGCGAACGAAGATCGCTGCAAATCTTGGAGGCAATTCGCCCGGTGTCCAAGGCGACGGTTCAGTGATCAGTACCTCCCAGGGCCCACCGGCGAGCGCCGGTGGATCAGCTCCTTTCAATGCCCCCGTGATCTACAACTTCCACACGGCTCAGCTGACGGTCGGATTTATACCCGATGTCTTTGGTGGGAATCGTCGCCAAGTTGAAGGACTCGAAGCGCAGGCAAGATCCCAGCGTTTCCAGCTCGAAGCGGCTCTATTGACGCTCGCATCGAATGTTGTCGGCTCGGCGGTGCAAGACGCTGTGCTCCGGCGTCAAATCGAAATCGTGCAGGAGATGGTGGCCGATGACGTCACGGCCGTCGCACTGGCCCGCCGCCAGGTCGACGCGGGTCATTCCTCACGGCTCGACCTCGCCAATCAGGAGGCGGCGCTGGCGCAGGTCAGCGCGATGCTCCCTGCGCTCGTCAAACAGCTTGAACAGAATCGAGACTTGCTGCGCCTGTTAGTGGGCAGCACGCAGGACCAAGAAATTCCATTTTTCGACCTCGATACGCTACGGCTTCCCGAAGTCCTACCACTCAGCCTGCCTTCTCGCCTGGTCGCGCAGCGTCCGGACGTTCGTGCGGCCGAAGCTCTGCTGCAGGCGGCCAGTGCGCAGATCGGCGTCGCACGAGCCGCCCGGTTGCCGCAGTTCACCATCGATGCCTCTGCTGGTGGGGCGGCCAGTCGATTAACGCAAGCGTTCTGGAACAGCGGGCAGTTTTTTAATCTTGCATTAGGGGTCACGCAGCCACTTTTCGATGGAGGCACGCTCCTACACCGCGAAGCAGCGGCCAAAGAAGCGTATCTCCAAGCGGCGGCAGACTATCGCTCAACGGTTCTTGTCGGCTTTCAAAACATGGCCGACGTCCTTCACGCCATCGATACAGATGCCGCTGCGCTGCGTGCTACGGTCGATTCTGCAGAGACCGCGCGCTCGGTCCTGGAACTTACACGCCGCCAACATGCGGCGGGCTATCTCGACCGACTAGCGCTCATTGCTGCAACACAGAATTCGCGTCAAGCTCGTATCAATCTGGTGCAAGCGCAAGGCGCTCGACTTGGTGATTGCGCGGCGCTTTTCCATGCACTTGGTGGAGGGTGGTGGCGTAATCAATCGAATTGAGGGTGCTCAGAGCAAATGGATAGTGTTTGCTCTTCTGCTGCACACCCAGCCGAACGATTAGTAAGAATGACAAATGTGGATGCGTGGAGACCGATCTCGACTTACAGATATTAGGGATTTGGAGGATTAGTTTAGCAGAACGGTGTAAAAAGCACGACTAATGACCTGCCGGCTAGTGATGGAAAAACTCTACAAAATCTGCTATTGCTACGAATGCGCTATCGCAGCCGACACCGACCTGATATTAGGCGCAGTGGATAGTCTTAGATATAACAGCCTATCCTTTGAAGTGATAAGGGAGTAACGAAATGCAAAAATCCGTGTTCACTCGGTTATTAATGGCTATCGCGGCCGCGATGCTCGCTGCATCATGCGGTACCCCTTCGATTGATAGCACGGCCCTTCGTCCTGGCTGGCGCTCCGGCATTGTCGTTCAGGTGAGCGATCGCGCCGCCATTGAACAAGAACTTGAAAGCGAGTGCGACCGCTCTACGACGAACGACCATCTCAATGACCGCTACGTAAAGGTTCAATATCTCTCAGGTCGACATACGCATTATCGCGTCTTTCCTATCTCCTCGAGCATTCCGGTTAAACCCGGTGACACTGTTTATTTTAAGCGGATTGGTTGTTCGCAAGCTGTTGTGCAATGAGTTCGGCGTTTTTTCTAGTTCCCGAATTTTACGATCGTATTAAGCGTTCTTAAATGTAATATGATTTTTGAGGTACTTACCATCGAGACTGGTGGGGCAGACTGTCGTGAATCGCCCCGGGTTCCGTGGAGGCCAGTTGGTTTAAGTCATGCTGGCACAGCGACCTGCGCGGCGACATGCCGGTAGTAGTTTGCCTCAGCTTCGGCGGGCGGGATGTAGCCGATCGGCTCCGGCAGTCGGTGATGGTTGAACCACGATACCCATTCGAGCGTGGCGAGTTCTAGCGATTCCTTGGTCTTCCAGGGTGCCCGGCGATGGATCAATTCCGCCTTGTAGAGTCCATTGATCGTTTCGGCCAGCGCGTTGTCGTAGCTGTCGCCTTTGCTGCCGACCGATGGCTCGACGCCGGCCTCGGCGAGGCGCTCGCTGTAGCGAATGGACACGTATTGGGTAGATTCAACCGGTCGTCGCAACATCTCAGATAAGGAGGGGCGGTTTCAAGTCCCAAGTGCAACAGATGGTTGTGAGGCGATCTTGTTAGCCATGCAATCGTCGATGAGGACCTTGGCCGGCGTCTGCCAGCCGAGGGTCTTGCGCGGCCGGCTGTTGAGTTCCCA
>Ga0209724_1004542_pt1 | contig 10892 bp, 13 predicted proteins | sample grotaG_FD_184143 | JGI IMG/M metagenome (GOLD analysis project Ga0209724, IMG submission 184143) | Glacier valley bacterial and archeal communities from Borup Fiord, Nunavut, Canada, to study Microbial Dark Matter (Phase II) -... | ecosystem: Environmental > Aquatic > Freshwater > Ice > Glacier ... | reverse complement strand
GACGGTCCTCGGCCCCCTGGCCGCCGGGCTGATCACCGGCGCATTCGTCGTTGAGCGCATTTTCCTGATCCCCGGTATCGGCGGCTATTTTATTGATGCCATCGGCAATCGTGACTATTCGATGATTATGGCGACCACCCTGATCTACTCGACGCTGATCGTCGTGTTCAACTTATTAACAGACATCACCTACGGCCTCTTTGACCCACGAGTGAAAATCGGCAGCTAGAAGGAGTCGGCAATGGCAACCAGAACGACCACCAGTGGCGAGATTACCTTCGACCAAGCCGCGCCCGCCCGCAGTCTGTGGAGCGATGCGCTGCGCCGCTTGATGCGGAACAAGATGGCGGTGGCAAGCATTGTCGTCATCCTGTTCTTCATCGCGGTAGCGGTAAGCGCCCCCTTGATCGCGCCGCACGATCCGACCTTCCAGAGCCGCATCCGCAACGGCGGCGGGGTGGAATTGCCGCCGATGTGGGCCGCCGACGGCAAACCCGGCTACTTGCTCGGCACCGATGTCAGCGGGCGCGACGTGTTGAGCCGCATCATGTACGGCGCGCAGGTTTCGTTGAGTGTGGGCTTCATTCCCATGTTCATCATCCTGATCATTGGCACCATCGTCGGTATGAATGCCGGCTTCCGTGGCGGTTGGGTAGACAGCCTGCTGATGCGCGTCACCGACATCACCTATGCCTTCCCCGATCTATTGTTCCTGCTGATCGTGATTTCGGCGCTACGGGACACGCCTATCGCCAGTTTCTTAGGCGGCTTGCCGCTGATGTTTATCGCCCTTTCGCTGATCGGCTGGGTGGGTGTGGCACGGCTGGTGCGGGGGCAAGTGTTGAGCCTGCGCGAAAAAGAGTTTGTCGAGGCGGCGCGCTCCATTGGCACCTCGAACGGACAGATCATGATGCGTCACCTGTTGCCCAATAGCCTAGCCCCGCTGATCGTCAGCGCCGCTTTCGGCGTACCGGGTTTTATCCTGGCCGAGTCGTTCCTCAGCTATATCGGCATCGGGGTGCGCCCGCCGATGGCGACCTGGGGCGGCATCATCAGCGACGGCTTCGCCTCGATCAACTCGTCGCCGCATCTGGTCTGGGTGCCGGCCACCTGCATCGGCTTGCTGACGCTCTCCTTCACCTTCCTCGGCGACGGCTTGCGCGACGCGCTGGACCCGCGCATGAAGCTCTGATCCCCACGTTGGGCTAGGCACCAGGGCGGAGGATGCATATCCTCCGCCTTTTTCCCACCCCCGCCGGTTTGTGCTATACTCAATGGAGACTGCCGGCAAACACAAAGGAGACCCAGCATGAGATCTGCCTACAAAGTCGCCCCCTTAACCGACCGCGAACAGTTGGCGCACTGGTACACGTTGGACGCAGCCGGCGCAGCAGCGGCATTCCTAGACGCGCACCCCTTTCTCACGCCCCTGCTGCTCGAAGCCTACCCGGTGCTGGTCCAGCATTTCCCGCAGGGCCGAATGTCGCTCCGCGTGACCCATGATCCCGAAGGTTGGGACTGGTCGGAGTTAGTCGCATCCATCAATCCGGGCTGTGAACCGCCCGAGGCGCTGCAACGTTATGAGGCGTTCAAGCAGGAGTGGTGGTTCGACAACAATAAGTCGGATCCGGGAGACTTCTTCTTTCATATTGACTACACCGATGAGTTTTAGCTGGGCGGAGTATTTAGATGTCGCGTATGAACTGGTCGGCATCGCGGTCCAGCAGCCTGCCGGCCGGGAAGCGCATCAACGTGCAGCGATAAGCCGTGCCTATTATGCTGCCTACAAAACGGCGCTGAATGTGGCAAAAAGTCGGGATCACTACCTTGAACCCACTAACGCGGGGGTGCATCGGCAGCTAATTGAACACTTTGCTAACAGCACAGATTTGAATAGGCAAGATATAGCGAGAGATTTGAAGGAATTGCTGGATTATCGGCGCATGGCCGATTACAACGATTTTATTGCACCGCTAGTGCTGGCACGCAACACCGCAATTGGGCTGCAACTGGCAACCCACCTGCTCGCCAAGCTGGCGCGGTTATGATCGAGGCACGAGAGGAGCCAAGCCATGAGTTCTGCCTACCAAACTGCCGCCCTGACCGACCGGGAGCAGTTGGCGCACTGGTATACGTTGGACGCAGCCGGCGCAGCAGCGGCATTCCTAGACGCGCACCCCTTTCTCACACCCCTGCTGCTCGAAGCCTACCCGGTGCTGGTCCAGCACTTTCCGCAAGCCGAACTGTCGCTCGAAGTGGAATGCGATCCTGAAGGCTGGAACTGGTGTGATTTGGCCGCTACTATTAATCCAGGCTGTGAGCCGACCGAAGCAGTAACCCGTCTGGAGCAATTTGATCAAGCCTGGTGGCTGGGCCAGTTAGATCGAGCGCAGGGCTTGCTGGTAATCACGGTAGATTATCGATGAGCTTTAACTGGGCGGAATACCTGGATCTCGCTTATGAACTAGAAGACATCCCAGTAGCCCAGCCGGCTGGGCGGGAGGCGCACCAACGCGCAGCCCTAAGTCGCGCTTACTACGCTGTCTACCACACCGCATTAACCATCGCCAAAAGCAAAGATCAGTATGTTGAGCCAGGAGGAGTAAGCGTGCATCAGCATCTGATCGCCCATTTTACCCGTAGCAGCGATCCCCTTCGCCAAAACATCGCAGTAGATTTAAGAAGATTGCTCGGATACCGGCGCGAAGCCGATTATAACAATTTTATCCCCCCTGTACTGCTTGCACAGAGAAGCGTCATCGGGCTACAACTGGCAACCCACTTGCTCGCCAAGCCGGCGCGGTTGTGATCGCCGCACGAGAGGAGCTACCGCCATGAGTTCTGCCTACCAAGTCGCGCCGCTGACCGACCGGGAGCAGTTGGCGCATTGGTACACGTTGGACGGCGACGGCGCAGCGGCGGCTTTCCTGGACGCGCACCCCGGCCTCACGCCCCTGCTGCTCGAAGCGTATCCTATAGTGAAAAAGTATTTCCCCCAAAGTGGGATTGCGCTGAGGGTAACGTGTGACCCCGCTGCGCTGGAGTGGTGTGAGTTACTGGTCGCCATTGATCCAGGCTGTCCACCGACGGAAGCGCTGGATCGTTACGAGCAATTCAAGCAAAGTTGGTGGTTGGCCGCGCGCCGCCGTGCGGGAAAATCGCTGATGATTATTGTCCAGTACCTATGAGCTTTAACTGGGCGGAGTATCTCGATCTGGCCTACGAACTTACCGGTATCGTGGTAGCCCAGCCTGCCGGTCAAGAAGCCCATCAACGTGCAGCGCTCAGTCGTGCGTACTACGCGGTCTACAAAACCGCCTTAAACACAGCAAAGAGCAGGGATCATTATGTTGCTCCCACCACCGGAACGGTGCATCGGCAGTTGATCGATCATTTTGACAATCACCCTGACCGTGTTCGTCAGGACATCGCTAACGATTTACGGTATCTTCTTGAGTTTCGACGCGAGGCCGATTACAACGATTTCATGGCACCGCTAGTGCTGGCACGCAACACCGCAATTGGGCTGCAACTGGCAACCCACCTGCTCGCCAAGCTGGCGCGGTTATGATCGCCACATGAGAGGAGCCAAGCCATGAGTTCTGCCTACCAAACTGCCGCCCTGACCGACCGGGAGCAGTTGGCGCACTGGTACACGTTAGATGTAGCCGGCGCAGCGGCGGCTTTCCTGGACGCGCACCCCGGCCTCACGCCCTTGTTGCTCGAAGCCTACCCGGTGTTGGTCCAGCACTTTCCTCGGGGGGATCTGTTTCTCAGAGTTTCGCGTGATCCCGAAGATCCCACTTGGTATGAATTAGTGGCAGCGATCAATCCAGGCTGTGAACCGGCCGAGGCGCTAAGACGCTGGGATCGGTTCAAGCAAGACTGGTGGCTCGCCAATATGGACCGTGATCAGGGTCTGTTCTTCTTTCATATTGATTATATTGACGCTGCTGATGAGTTTTAACTGGGCGGAGTACTTGGACATTGCCTACGAACTGCTAGGCATTCCAACAGCACAGATCGGTGGCCGGGAAGCGCATCAACGAGCGGCCCTAAGCCGGGCCTATTACGCCGCCTATAAAACAGCCCTAAAGGTGGCAAAAAGCCGGGATCACTATGTGGAACCGATGACTCCTAGTGTGCATCGGCAGTTGATTGACCACTTTGCCAACAGCAACGATCTGAGCCGTCGGGAAATAGCCATTGACTTGAAGTTGCTGCTGGATTATCGGCGAGCAGCCGACTACAACGATTTTATTGCGCCGGTTAGGCTTCAGCGCAATACCGCGACAAGTCTACAACTGGCAACCCACCTGCTCGCCAAGCTGGCGCGGTTATGATCGCCGCACGAGAGGAGATACCGCCATGAGTTATGCCTACCAAACTGCCGCCCTGACCGACCGGGAGCAGTTGGCGCACTGGTACACGTTAGATGTAGCCGGCGCAGCGGCGGCTTTCCTGGACGCGCACCCCGGCCTCACGCCCTTGTTGCTCGAAGCATACCCGGTGTTGGTCCAGCACTTTCCTCGGGGGGATCTAGGGTTAGCGGTAGATTCTGATCCCGAAGGTTGGGACCGCAGCGATTTAGTCATCCTCATCAATCCAGGGTGCGCGCCAAAGCAAGCAATTGAGGATTTCGAGGCATTCAAGCAGACATGGTGGTTAGCTAATATGAAGCGGGCTCAGGGCGCACTCTTTATCCATATCGAGTACCGATGAGCTTCACATGGACGGAGTACCTGGATCTGGCCTATGAATTGGTGGATATCCCACCCGCTCATCCGGCCGGCGAAGAAGCCCATCAGCGCACAGCCCTCACTCGGGCCTACTATGCGACGCATAAAACCGCCCTGAATATTGCGCGGAGCAAAGATCGGTATGTGACACCACGCACCTCGGGCGTTCACGTCCATTTGATTGATCACTTTGCCAATAGTTCTGATCCCCAGCGCATAGAAATAGCCTCGGATCTAAGAAGCCTACTCCGGTACAGGCGAGAGGCGGATTACAACGATTTCATTGCGCCTAGCTTGCTTATGTACAATACTACAGCAGGTCTGCAACTCGCCACCCACTTGCTCGCCAAATTGACGCAGTTGTAGCGCCCCAACGAGGAGAAAAGCCGATGGAAACCTTGTGGTCGCCATGGCGCATGGCGTATATTAGCGGCACCCCTGCGCCGGATAGCGGCGCGGGGACCGGCAGCGGGGATGCCGGCGAGTCGGCAGATGCGGCGACCGGGGCCACACCGGAGGCAGCGGGCTGCATCTTTTGCGCCAAGCCCGCCGCTGGGCCGGCGCACGACCGGGCCAACCTGCTGTTGTGGCGCGGGGAGCAGGCGTTTGTCATCCTCAATCTCTACCCCTATAATTCGGCCCACCTGATGGTGGTGCCCTACCGCCATCTGCACGATGTGACGCGGCTCACGGCAGCGGAATGCGCCGAGATCATGGCCCTGTTGCAGCGCATGGTGGCGGCGCTGACGGCGGAGTATGGGCCGCAGGGGTTTAATGCGGGCATGAACTTGGGCGAGGTGGCGGGGGCGGGCATCGCCGACCACCTGCACCTCCATGTGGTGCCGCGCTGGGCGGGCGACACCAACTTTATGCCGGTGGTCAGCCAGACCAAAGTGCTGCCTGAAGCTCTGGCGCAAACATACGACCGCCTGCGCCGCCGCCTGACGGCGGGCTAGATCTAGCCCGCTGATGCAGTCCCAGTGGCATACATATTGCCGTGGCATCCTCGTCCGTGCGCTGAGTGGCCGCCTGTTATAGGGGTGGCGGCAGCCGGCAACGCCCGGCGACCCCAGCCAGCGATTGGTCGCCGGGCGGCACAGCACGATAGGCGATAACACCCCGCTTTATGGAGAATTATGGAGGTTTCGATGGCGTATATTACGACCCGCGACAAGACCAAGCTCTATGTGAAGGATTGGGGCACCGGCCGGCCGGTGCTGCTACTGCACGGCTGGCCCCTTTCGGCGGATAGTTGGGAAGATCAGGCAGTGGCGATTGCGGAGGCAGGCTTTCGCGTGATTGCCTATGATCGGCGCGGCTTCGGGCGTTCGGATCAGCCGTGGAGCGGTTATGAGTACAACACCCTGGCCGATGACCTAGCAGATGTCATCGCCGCAACCGGAGCGCAGGATGCGGCCCTCGTCGGCTTTTCGATGGGCGGCGGTGAGGTGGCGCGTTATCTGTCGCGACACGCAGGCAAGGGCATCCGCCAAGCGGCGCTCATCTCGTCGGTCGTGCCCTATATGCTCAAAACCGCCGACAACCCGCACGGGGTAGACCAAGCGGTGTTTGATGGCATCACGGCGGGCATCAAAGGCGACCGCGCGCATTTCTTTGCCGAATTTTTCAAGAATTTCTATAGCGGCGGACCGCTGACGAAGGCGGCAAGTGCGGAGGTAGTCGAATGGGCGCGCAGCGTCGCGCTCCAGGCGAGTCTGAAAGCGACTTTGGACTGCGCGCAGGCGTTCGCGACCACCGATTTCCGCCCCGACCTCGCAGCCTTTACGGTGCCGACCCTGATCATTCATGGGATCGGCGACAAAATCGTGCCGATTGACACGGGGGGGCGGCAGGCGGCGAAGGGCATTCCCCAAGCGCAATTCATCGAATATGACGGCGCAGGGCACGGACTGCAAGCCACTCACAAGGATCGCTTGACCAGCGATCTACTAGCCTTCCTGCGGCAATAGCTCCGGCGGGGTGCCGAGCGCGCACCCAGCGCGGTAGGGACGCGGCGCATCCTCCCTAGGATGCGCCGCGTCATGGTTTTGTTCCAGCACATAGTGGGCCGGACCAAAGGGCTGCCCGCAACCATGACACAAACCTACGACCGCCTGCGCCACCGCCTGACGGCTGAGGGGGAACCGAGCGGCGCAGCAAGCAGCGCTGCTACATTCCGCCTTCCGCCTTCCGCCTTCCGCAAGCGCATCAGGCCGGTTCGACGCGGGCGATGAAGAGGGTCACGTCGTCTTGTGCGTCGCCGGCGGCAAAGGTGTGGACGCGGTCTACGATGTCCTCGACTAGCAGGCGCGGGTCTATGTCGCAGGGGGTCGCATGGAGCAGGTCTTCCAGGCGGTCGAAGCCGAACAATTCGCGGCTGTCGCTCATGGCCTCCACGATGCCGTCGGAGAACAGCACCAGCAGGTCGTCGGGCCCGAGCGTTGCGCCGGCGGGCTCCACCAGCACCTCCGGGTCGGCTCCCAGCGGCAGGCCGCCGACATCGAGGCTGTCCAATTGCCCTGCCGCGCGCCGGATGTAGGGGTAGAGATGGCCGGCGTTGCCGTAGACGAGGCTGCGGGTGGCCGGATCATAGAGCGCGTAGAAAAAGGTCATCAACTGGCCCTGCATATACTCGATTGCCAGCGTGTTCAGCACGCGCAGCACGGCCAGGGGTTGCGGATCGTTAGCGACTTGCGAGAGCAGCGCCGTCTTGATCATCGCCATCAACATGACCGCCGAGGTGCCCTTGCCGGTCACATCGCCCAGCGCCAGCGCCAGCCGCCCATCGGGCAAGACCACCACATCATAGTAGTCGCCGCCCACCTCCATCGCCGGCTGGCAGAGGCCGTGCATCCAGAGGCCACCCGTATGGCGCGGCATCTGCGGCAACAGTTGGCGCTGCGTGGCGCGGGCCGTCACCAATTCGCGGGCCATGCGCGTGTTTTCGGCCACCAGTTGGTCCTCGAAGGCGCGGCGCTCCTCGAACAGGCGCGCATTTTGCAGCGCCACCGCCACTTGGTTGGCAAATACCTGGAGCAACTGCTGCTCATGGTTGGCGAAGGCGCGCGGCCCATAGCCGTTGACAAACAGCACGCCCATGCTCTGTTCGCCCACGCGGATCGGCACCGCCACCAGCGAACGAATGCCCTCGGCCAGCACCGCCGGGTTGATATTCGGCTCGGTGGAGGTGTCGGTGATGGTCAGCGGCTGGCCGGAGCGCATCACACGGTCGGTCAGGCCGCCGGGCCGCACGGGGCTGCGGAAGGTGGACAGTTCCAACCGGCCTCCTTCACGGCTCCAACAGCGCACATTCAGTGAGGTGGCTCCATCGGCATCCAGCAGCAAGATGCCGCTGGAATGGGCTGCCAGCAGGCGGATCGCCAAGCGCACCGCCTCTTCCAGCAGCGTGGTCGTGTCGAGCGTGGCGGTCAGGCCCAGGCCCACCGCTTGCAACGAGGTGACATCGCGCAGGCGGTGGGCCTCCTCGTCAAACAGGCGGGCGTTCTGGATGGCGACCGCCGCCTGGGTGGCGAAAATCTGGATCAGTTGCTGTTCCTGCGGGCCAAAGTGATGGACGGCGCTATGCAGAATGTACAGCACCCCGGCCAAGCGGCTGCCCGCGCGCAACGGCACCCCCGCGCCCGACTGGTAGCCCGCCCGTTGCAGCGCTGGACCCCAGGTCGGATCGGCGGCAGCCTCGGGCACCAGGACCAGCCGGCCGGCGGCGAGAATCTGGTCGTCCCAGAATTGGAATTGGGAGGGGGGGAAGCTCTGCACAGTCAGGCTGCCGGCGATTTGCTGCACCCGCACGGCCCCGCTAGGGCTGCGGGGGTTCAGCGGATCTTCGCGCAACACCACCGCACTGGCCGCCGTGTCGAACAGGCGCACCGCCGCGCGGCCCACTGCCCCGATCAACGTGAGCGGATCCAGCGTGGCGGTCAGACTCACGCCGATCTCTTGCAGGCGGGTCAATTCGCCCAGCCGCGCGCGCTGCTCGGCAAACAGGCGGGCGTTTTCCAGCGCCACGACAGCCTGATTGGCAAAAATCTCCAGCGTCTCAATCGTGGTGCGCGACGGGATCTGGCGGTCTACCGGGTCGTCTACCGACAGCACGCCCACCAACTGGCCGTCTTTGCCGCGCAACGGCACCAGCAGCAGATCATCGGGGTGCCACTCACCTTCGCGGCGGGGGTCCAGATCGGGGCGGTGATAATGCGCCATCTGGGTGACGATGTTGTACACATGGCTGATGTAGTACGACTGGCTGATCTGGAAGCGCGGGTTCATCAGCAACGCGCCTTCGGCATAGGGTGAGGGGTGCGCCCGCAGCCGCGCCCACACCTCCGCCGCCAGCCCGGCTGAGGCCACCCGCTGGAAGTGCGACGGCGGACCGGGCCGGTAGAGGCTCAGGATGGCGATGTTGAAGCCGAGACTGCTGCGGACCCCATCGGCGACGCGCTGTAGCACTTGGTCTACCGACAGATCGGCGTTCAACGCATTGCCGATGTTGAGGATGGCGGCTAGGTCGCCCGCCCGGCGCAAGAGAACTTCGTTCTGGTGGCGCTCGCGGTCGTAGCGGCGGGCATTGTCCACAGCCAGCGCGGCGTGTTCGGCGAGGTGTTCGATAAAGTCCACGATCTCGCGCGTGAAGCCGGCCGGGTCGCTGCTTTCCAGGCTCAGGAGGCCCAGGATCTGCCCGCTGCGGCGCACCGGCACCACCAGTTGCGCCCGGATCTCCGGCAGCACCGTAATGTAATCCGGGTCGCGCTGCACATCCGTCACCAACACGGTGCGGTCTTCGCGCACGGCGCGCCCCAGCAAACCGCGGCTGATCGGCAGGGGCGCGTCTAGGTAGGGCGCGATGACCGCCGGCGGGTAGCCGATATGGCCCAGGATCTGCAAACCCTGCGCGGCGGGGTCGAACAGCGCCATCACGCCCGCCTGCATATGGGTGGTCTCAACGGCGCGGGCCACCACGATGCCGATCACGCGGCGCAAATCAAGATTCGCGTTGAGCAGGCGGGCGATCTCTTCCAGCGCCGACAGTTCGGCCACCCGCTCGGCCACCTGCGCTTCCCGCTCGTGCAGTAGCAGCGCGTTTTCCAGCGTGCCGGCCACTTGGTTCGCCACGCTGCTCAGGAACTGCACCTGCTCGTGGCTGTAGAGGTTGGGCGTATAGGCTTGCACCGCCAGCACGCCGATAACACGGTGCTTGGCGATCATCGGCACGCCCATCCACGAGCGGCTGCGGCGCGGCGATCCGAAGGCATCGGGCACTTGCGGGATGTTGAGATGGGCGACCCCTTGCCGCAGATCGTCGATCACCAGTGGGCGCCCGCTCTGATAGATGGCGCTGGTCAGCCCGGTGCCCAACGCCACCGGGTCGAGCGTGTAGCGCACGCCCTCGTCCACGCCGAACGGGAAGGCCAGCATCCCCAACTCGTCTTCGTAGCGCGCAATGAAAAACGAGTCGAAGGCCAGCGCGCGGCGCAACTGGTCATAGACCGCCGTATAGACCGATTCGATGTCGAGATTGGCGCTCAATTCCTCGCCCAACTGGTGCAGCGCCTGGAGTTGTTCGGCGTTGCGGGCGGCGCGCCGGGCGACGACGGCGGCGCGCAAGGCCACGGTGGTCGGCTCGGCCAACAGGCGCAGCAGCGTGCGTTCGGCGGTGCGGTAGGGCGGCGGCGGCCCGGCGGCGGCGGGGCGCGCGCCCAGCAACAGCAGCCCCAACACGCCCTCGCCATCGGCCAGCGGCACGGCCAGCAGCGGGCGGAACGGGGCGAGCGTCGCCGTGGGCCACGTCAAGCGCAGGGCCGCGCCGGGCACAAAGGTGGTCGCCTGCAAGGGTGGGGGCAGATCGGCGGGGTCGAGGCGCAACTCGTGGACCGGGGCGGCGGGCCAGCCGACCGCCGCCCGCAAGCGGTAGCCGCCGCGATAGGGGTCGGGTCGCAACAGGGCCACCGGCGCGTCGCCCAACGCCGCCGCCCAGGCCGCCACCAACGCCGGGTAGAGCGCCGCCGGCTCATACAGCTCACGGGTGGCGGCATAAAAGCGGCGTAACGCCGCCGCCGGAGCCAAGCGGGCTGGGTGTTCGGTTGTGGGCGGCGCAGACATAACGGACTCTCTCGCACTAGGGTGGGCGCACACCCC
>Ga0209724_1004541_pt1 | contig 10892 bp, 9 predicted proteins | sample grotaG_FD_184143 | JGI IMG/M metagenome (GOLD analysis project Ga0209724, IMG submission 184143) | Glacier valley bacterial and archeal communities from Borup Fiord, Nunavut, Canada, to study Microbial Dark Matter (Phase II) -... | ecosystem: Environmental > Aquatic > Freshwater > Ice > Glacier ... | reverse complement strand
AAATTTAAAATGAAATATTTTTAAAATCTTTCTGACATTTTAATTTTTACGAATGGCATATAAAACCTCTTTGGATAACTTGGCAAAAGTGGTCACAATTATAATTACAATTTTGTTTGCTGTTATTATTGTTGGACAATTTTCACTTATTAAAGACGAAGAAAAATCGGTTCCAACTTTTACAACTATTCTTTTATCATTAATCTATTTCGGGACATTTTCATTTAGGCCAATTAGCTATAAACTAACAGACGATAAACTAATTATTCACAGACCTTTATTTGACATAAAAATTAACCGTACCCAAATTAAAAACGTTGAACAACTTGACAAAGAAAAATTATTGTGGGCTGTAAGAATATTCGGTGTTGGTGGACTTTTTGGATATTGGGGAAAGTTTAGTAACGCAAAACTTGGTAGTATGACTTGGTATGCAACAAGAAGAAATAATGCTGTATTGGTTACGACAATTAATAATAAGAAAATCGTTTTGACACCAAACGAACCAGAAAAATTTGTAAACGAGTTTAATAGACGAACTGAATAGATATGTTTGCAGGCAACCTCCCGCTTCGGTTCGTGTTCGGTTCATCACAAACCGTTTAGACTTCATGTCCAAAGGAATTCCCATCTCGGAGGCTTATTTTATACCACAAGTAATTATTTTTTTAACAAAAAAAACCGACTGAAGGTTCAGTCGGGAGATATTTTTTAATGCTAAAAATTATAATTAATTAATCATGTTTAACTTCAATTTCATCACTTTCTTTCAAATTATTCAATATAATGTTGTAAAGGTCTACATTGGAGGAAGAACTGATGATTATAGTTCCATTTGTTTTTGCAGCATTGTCAAGCATTGTTTGAGTGATACCACGACTCAGCAAAGAAAGGTTCAGTGATGTAAGGGCATTGTAACCATTATTGGCAGAAACAGTAACATTGTTCATTTCAGTCTTTATTTCAAAAGGAGTTGAAATAATAAAACTTATCGGAGTAGCAGGTCCTGTAGAGGTATAAGAACCATTTAATAAAAATGCAGGTTCAGTTGCAGTCGGATTCAATTCTACGTCAAATTCCACCTCTTGGTAAGTACCTGGAGGAAGTGTAATGTTACCAAGTACAGAAACGCCCGAAAATAAATCAATGCGCTGTTGTAAATTAGATTTATACTCTAATTTGCCATTTGGTCCTTTACTCTCAAATTTCACTTCTGTAGCATTACCATAGCCTGAAGTCCAAACAATATTGCCTGATTCTACACGACCCACTACAGACGCTCTGTTTTTAGTTTGAAGTTGATAAGAAATACCTGGAGAAGCTGAATTTTGTTCCTTCTTACAACTTACCATTATTAAAGTGGTGATGGAAAGGAAAACAGTTGTAAAAAAAATGTTTTGGATTTTCATAAAATTTTTTTGATAATAAATAATAAGATCCGACATTTCAAAAAATATGCCGTCGGTAGTTAAAACGATATTAACAAAGGAATTATTGCTACAAAATTCGAAGGGTTTGACTTTTAAATAATTTAATGAAATGATTAACAATAAGTTATAAAAGTTAAACCGAAGTTTTGTTTCACTTTTCGTAAGAAAAAAACCTTTCATCCACATTTATGCTGTAACGACCGTTTGCTTCATTAAGGTGATAAAGCTAATATTATTGTATTTTCAAGCTATTTCCACCTAAATATGAAAAAAGTAAACTGAATAGTGCTGAAATAGGTTCGGTATTTCGAATTGTCAAGAAACAATTCGTACACATTATATTACAACCAAAAACTTACAATCAATGAAATTTAAAATCACATTTTGGGTCTGTCCTTTTAGTATTTTAATCCTATTAATAATTTCTTGTACTACTTCAAAAAATATACAAAGCCAACTACCAAAACCTAATTATATTCCCGCAGATAAATTGCTTTACGAAACAATCACAAAGCAGGACAGTTTATTATTTGTTGCTTTTAATGCTAAAAATATTACGGACCTAAAATCTTTTTTTACAGACAAACTTGAAGTTTACCAGGATAATACCGGATTGAGAAATTATGACCAAACGATTGAAGCATTTACAGGCCTTTTTAAAATGGAATATACATTGACAAGAACACCAATCATTAAAAGTATTGAAGTTTATCCCATTAAAAATTATGGCGCCATTGAAACAGGCCAACACACTTTTTGCCATACGGAAAACAATAAGCTAGAATGTGCAACTTTTAAATTTGTTCATATTTGGGAACAAAAAGATGGACAGTGGAAACTTTCAAAAATTATTACTTACGGTCATAATATGTAGGCAATTTTTCATAAAACAGCGGCTGGATGGTAATAAAAAAGTTGATCATTACTCAGCTTTACTTGACGATGCATTTGCAAAAATTAAAAAGCAAAAAAATAAATATCAATTTACTGTTTAATTTTAAAGCTGACAAAGCAACTAACAGCATTTTCATAATCAGAGAATTTTCAGCTGAACTTCCCTTGGTTTGCTATGCATTCTGCAAATGATAATTCAAAAGGGCTTTAAAAATGGATATACAATGACGTTATATAAACTGGAAAAATTACTTGCAACATTATCACAACAATGATTTACGTTTTAAAACATGTTCCCAAACTAAAATGTTTTTAAAGAAACCAGTATCGCAAATTCATTAACGGTTTTGCTTTCTCATCAAATTACAAAACCTATGGGATATTTAGCTGCATACGGCGTAGTTATTTTATTAATAATTGGCATCTACAGTTTTGGCTATGCAGCAAAGCAAACTTCACTGCTTACTGTAGTAATGCTTGAAACCTTTTTTGGATTGTTACTGATTTTACCTTTACTGCTTTTTATAAATAAGATTGGCTTTGCACAAATATTTACTTTGCCTACACAACAAAACTGGTTATGGTTGGGGGCAGCCGCATTGATGGGTTTTGTACTGGGTAATTATTTTTCGCTGATGCACATACGGGAGACAGGCGAAAAATTGAACAGTCTTTTATCTCCCGCCATTACTGCACTTACTATTGTATTAAGTTATTTTTTTTTAAATGATAAACTTGCAGCATATCAGTGGGCAGGTATTTTACTTGCATTAATTACAATTGTATTTTTTCTGCTAAAGCAAAGTAATATTAATTTGCAAAATCAAAACCTTAAAGGAATTTATAGTGGAGTTGCAACCATCATCTGTATTTCGTTTACTATTATTTGTACTATTAAAGGAGTAGGTGATTTGCCTTTTTTATTAGCTATCTGGCTACGATTATTTGTTGCATTTATACTATTGTTACCTCCATTTATTTTCAGTTACAAAAACAAAAATCTTTTACCAAAAAACTATTTATTTTATACAGTTGTTTTTATAGGCGTATTGGCTCAAACCATTGGTGCTGCTTATTTGTGGCTTTACTCATCCTTTCATATTTCTGTATCTGTATTTCAGATTATACTGGAAACCCTGCCACTTTTTATGTAAGCAATGGATGTCTACATTTTCAAAAAATCAAAACCCTCCCTTTACTTTTTAATTTGTGCTTTTGTAGCCGCCGCCGGAATTACGTTGGCAATGCTTTAGAAAAGCTGTTTGTCATATGGTGACATAACTTGCCTGTTATTTTGGGCTATTAATCATTGAACCAAAGCCCGAACATTTCATAAAGTTTGAATGAAAATTATGATAAAGATAAAATCCCTTTTAATTTTCCCTTTTTTAATAATATTTATATTAATTATTTCTATCAAATGTTTGCCAATAAAAAATAATAAGTTCTTAAAAGGGCATTCATCTTTCTCACTAAAAGATAATAATAAAAAAGAGCAGTTTGTATTTATGGATATTGTAAAATGCTTTGTTTAGATAAATACATAGCAACTCTTAAAACTCACTTAACGAGGGGTAACTTGGGCAGTAGTCAGTAGTCTTCATTTGCAAGCTGCTCATTTACTCCCAAGTTTTTTTCATTTACCAATGCAGATTGTGTAAACTTTTTTATCATCAAATCTTTCAAAATCTTTGGCTGGTGAATTTTTATTTTGTCAAGGCCACCGGCAATAAACCCCACTAGTTCACGTCCTATTCCGCATTGTAGGTGCAGCATATAATTTCCGTTTTTTAGTAACGTCCATTTTTCCGAATTATGCCAGTAAAAGCTTTTCATTGAGGAGCCATAGCTGTCTGTAAACTCCAGTTTAATATTATAAACTTTATTGTTTAGGGGGTCAGAAATACCGAATAAGTTTTTAAACTTTTGTGTATATGCTTTTAAATATTTTTTTCTGTTAAACGGCTCATTGGTTAATGTAAAAACAAAATTTTTATCTATTGAAAAGTTAAGCAGTTTTTCCTGTTTATTAACTCCGGCTATGGCAATACGCCCCCGGTGAAAAACAAGTTCCATTGGATAAAATATAATGGGAAAATCTGTACCATTTATTTTGTTATTTGCTGAGTTGATAAGGTCCTGCTCAATCACTATGACCCTGCTGTTATGAAGCGCCCAAATTAAATCTTCAATCTGTCGGTGTTCTGCAGCTCCATATTTGTTTTCATTGTAATTACTGTGGCGCAAAAAAAGTTCATTAGCCTGCACATTTTTTTCATATTCGTTTTTTGAAAAGTTTTTATAAAACATCCTTTCAATTTTTTCAAAAGAATCCTTTCTTTCTGCAAGCACTGCAAAGGGTGCAAAGTTTTTTAATAAGAAAAACGAATTAATATCATATGGTGTTAGTTTGCCTGCTTCTGCTTTATATTCAAGCTTCCAGGTTTTTCTGTTTTTTTCATCTGTAAATTCAACCACATTTTCACCTTCTGCAATCTGTAGTGTTTTTAGCTGGTTTATATCTCTATATAATTGTCTTATACCAACTTCTATTCCTGCATTTGCAGCCCATTTGCTTAATACATCTATAGTTACCGGACCTCTTCTCAAGCGATTGTAAATTCTTATAATTCTTTCCAAATGGGCAGCCATAAATATTGTAAGGTTATTGCACAATTTAATGATAAGGTCTTTAAGATTTTTAAAAAGGCACCAAATTGAATTTCCTTTTTTAATCAAGTATTTTTTTCATGACAGAAATATGCAGCAGCGTAAATGCACAAGTATATTTGTCCGCATAGAATTTAAAGATTTGCTATTTCTCTTTGCAACTTGGGGTTGAATTTGCCTTATCAATTAAAAAATTACTTTTGGTTTTTTTGGTCTTTGTGCCTTTGTAATTGAAAATATATCTTTGTGAAACTTTGCGTCTTTTCTCCCTTTGAGATACAACCAAAAACTTAAATATTATGGTAAAAAGAATTTTAGGAAACAGTGGTATAGAAGTTTCAGCCCTCGGGCTTGGATGTATGGGTATGAGTTATGCGTATGGCATTATACCGGAAAGAAACGAAATGATAAAGCTCATTCGTAATGCTGTGGAGCAGGGCATTACTTTTTTTGATACAGCAGAAGTTTACGGTCCATTTATAAATGAAGAATTGGTAGGAGAAGCATTAGTGCCTTTCAAAGGAGAAGTAGTAATTGCAACAAAATTTGGTTTTGCGCTATCCCAAAATGATCCATCAAAATGGACGGGGTTAGACAGTCGTCCTGAGCATATAAGAGCAGTTTGCGAAGCATCTTTAAAAAGTTTACGGGTAGATGCAATCGATTTATTTTACCAGCATCGTGTTGATGTAAATGTGCCCATTGAAGATGTTGCAGGTACGGTAAAAGATTTAATTAAAGAAGGTAAAGTAAAATACTTTGGTATGTCAGAAGCTGGCGCAAATACTATACGTAAGGCTCATGCAGTGCAACCGGTAACGGCGCTGCAAAGTGAATATTCTTTGTGGACAAGAGATCCGGAAAAAGATATACTTCCCACGCTTGAAGAACTGGGTATTGGTTTTGTACCTTTTAGTCCGTTGGGTAGGGGTTTTTTAACCGGTAAGATGAATGAAAATACAAACTTTGAAAGTACAGATCTTCGAAGTACCCTTCCCCGTTTTACACAGGAGGCTTTAAAAGCCAATCAAAGCCTTGTTGATTTGTTGGGGAAAATAGCAGTAACAAAAAATGTAACACCAGCCCAAATAGCATTGGCATGGCTGCTGGCTCAAAAACCATGGATTGTGCCAATACCCGGAACAACAAAACTCAGCAGATTGACAGAAAACAATGGTGCAGTTTCCATAACACTTAGCCGGCAAGAACTAGGGGAGATTGAAATATCAGCTTTGCAAATTAATATAGTTGGTGAACGTTACCCTGACGTTAATATGAAAATGACAGGACGGTAACACAGTTTAAGATCGAATCCATTTCTCTTCATTCCTTCATTTTTTCATACCATGCTAACATAATCCTTTCTTATATTTACTGATATGATACAACGCATAATTTTGGCTTTTACTTTATTGTTTTTGGGGCAAGATTTATTTGCACAAAATAAAAGTACTACTGCGCAACACTGGGCTGACAGTGTGTATAAAAAATTATCCAAAGATGAGCGCATTGCACAGCTGATGATAGTGCGGCTGTCCACAATTGACAGCAGAACAAAGACCGTCACTTTTTTTGATGATGAGGTGGAAAAACTGATAAAGAAATACAATATCGGCGGTATCTGTGTTTTTCAGGGAAGCCCGGTAAAACAGGCTAATATTATTAACAGATTGCAGGGTATAGCAAAAACCCCTATCCTGATGTGTATAGATGCAGAATGGGGTGTGGGCATGCGCCTTATAGATAGTGTGCTTCCTTTACCAAGGCAAATGATGATGGGCGCCATGAAGGATGAAACTATTGTTTATCGATACGGACAATTGGTTGCGGAACAATGCAAGCGTATTGGCCTGCAGGTAAATTATGCGCCCGTTGTGGATATAAATAACAACCCAAATAACCCGGTAATAAATGACCGTAGTTTTGGGGAAGATAAATATAAAGTGGCAGCGTTTGGTGTGCAGTATATGAAAGGCATGCAGGATGCCGGTGTGATGGCTTGTGCAAAACATTTTCCAGGGCATGGCGATGTGGCTACAGATTCTCATTTTGATTTGCCTGTAATAAATAAAAGCATGGCGCAGCTGGATTCGCTGGAGCTTTATCCTTTTAGAAAAATGTTTGAGGCGGGTGTAGGCAGTGTAATGCTGGCGCATTTATATATTCCTGCCATTGACACAACCGCCAACAGGGCAACCTCCTTATCCCCCCAAAATATTAACGGATTATTGCGTACTAAATTAAATTATCAGGGTTTAACTTTTACAGATGCACTGGAAATGCAGGGTGTAAAAAAGTTTTATCCTGATGGGGCTGCAAGTGTACAATCATTAATAGCGGGTAATGATATGCTTTGTCTGCCGGGAGATGTGCCGGGTGCTATTAAAAAAACCAAAGAGGCAATTAAGAAAAAACAACTGAGCTGGGCTGATATTGAAATGCATTGCAAAAAAGTTTTGGCTGCAAAATATGCTTACGGGCTTAATAATTTACAACCCATAAATACCGCAAATTTAACTTCGGATCTAAATACGGGTGTTCCGGCAATGAGGAGAATGATAGCAGAAAATGCCATTACTCTTATTGCAAAAAAAGATGCATCATTTTTTCCTTTGAGGGATACAAAAAAAGCTGATGTGGCTTTTGTAGGCTTTGGTATAACATCAGAAAATGAACTGGCTAAAAGAATGAAAAAAGATTTTAATGCTGCCATTTTTTATGGTGGTGACAGCGACCTTTTAGGTAAACTAAAATCATACAAAAAAATAGTTATTGGTATTCACAATGTTGGTAGGTATGCAGCCAGTAATTTTGGTTTTACAAAAAGTAATCTTGATCTGCTAAATACCCTTCAACAAAATGAAAACAGCATTTCATTTTTGTTTGGTAATGCGTATGCGTTAAAGTATATGTGCAATGTTGCCAATATGGTTGTTTGTTACGAAGATGATGACATTGTGCAGGGCACGGCAGCAGATTTTTTGCAGGGTAAACTTTTTTACAAAGGCACTTTACCTGTAACTGTATGCGAAAATTTAAAATACGGTTTTGGTATAGAAACTGCAGCCGCAAAACCTCTGTTTGAAAAACTTGCTGTAGATAAAGTAAACCAAACTGTCCTTTATAAAATTGATTCCATAGCAACAGATGGTATTAACAAATTGGGCATGCCTGGCTGTGTAGTACTGGCATTAAAAGATGGTAAAATTGCTTACGAAAAAGCCTTTGGAAATTTTACTTATGATAAAAAAACGCCGGTCACATTAAATACTGTTTATGACCTTGCCTCTGTCACAAAAATATGTGCCACTACATTAAGCATCATGAAACTGTATGAAGAAGGAAAGCTGGACTTAAAGAAAAAGCTCAGCGATTACCTGCCTGAAACAAAAGGCACCAACAAAAGCGATTTAATTATTGAAGATATTTTATTGCACGAGGCTGGACTTGTGGCCTACATTCCATTTTATAAAGAAACGTTGGATACAACAGGTAAACCATTACCAACTGTTTTTACATCTGCCGCAACCGATTCTTTCAGCATTGCCGTAACAGAAAATCTTTACATGAAAAATTCGTGGAAGGATACTATATATAAACGAATACTTACAAGCGCTGTCGGGCCAATGAGTAAATATATTTACAGCGATAATGATTATATTTTTCTGGGTAAAGTGGTGGAGCATTTAACGGGTATGACCATGGATAAATATGTGATGCAAAACTTTTACGAACCAATGCAACTGGCAAGTACAGGCTACGATCCTTTGGAGCGAAACAGGAAAGATGATATTGCACCAACAGAAAATGAAAAGATATTTAGGACACAACTTATACAGGGAACAGTGCACGATCCCGGTGCTGCTATGATGGGTGGTGTGGCTGGGCATGCAGGTTTGTTCAGCAACGCTTATGACCTTGCTGCAATTATGCAGATGTTGTTGAATGGCGGTAGTTTTAAAGGCAAACAGTATTTTAAAAAACAGACTGTAGATTTATTTACTGCCTACCAAAGTAAAAACAGCAGGCGCGGTTTTGGTTTTGATAAACCTGAAAAAGATAATACTACCCGCAAAGAACCTTACCCGAGTTTACAGTCTTCGCCACTTACATTTGGGCATACAGGTTTTACGGGTACCTCTGCATGGGCTGATCCTGCTACAGGAATGGTATTTGTTTATTTAAGCAACAGGGTTTATCCTGATGTAAGCAATACCATGCTTAAACTAAACGTGCGGGGTAAAATAATGGATGTTCTCTACAATGCAACAACAACAGCCCTTTACAATAATTAAAGTATTTTAGTCTGTTTTTGTAAATTACATTTTCACTTGCTGCAAACTCATTATAAAAAAGCTATATCTCATAACCAATACTGCTAACAACATTAAATAAATCAATATAATTTAGATACCTGTAAATACAGAACCTGTACAAAACGTAAAGATTTTTAATTAATTATAAACGCTTTAGGGATTATGAAGAGAATAGCAAACTCGTTACTAAAAATATTTTTTCTTTTTTTTATTATACTAAACTTTGTGGTTATTTGCCATGCATATAAATTTACCCATTATTATAATGTAGGTGAGGTTAAAATTAAATTGCAAAAAGACAAAAGCAGCTGGGAAAAGACAAAAGATTTGTTATTGGGTTTCAATGCTGTAAAACAAACAAACAGTATACCTGACAGTAATTATAAAACCATTTATCTTACTACCAAAGACAATCTAAAACTGGAAGCATGGTTAATGCAGGTTCAAAATTCAATGGGAACCGTAGCCTTGTTTCATGGACATGGGAGTAAAAAATCAGCGGTACTAACAGAAGCGTATTCTTTTCAAAAAATGGGTTACAACACTTTGCTGGTAGATTTTAGAGCCCATGGTAACAGTGAAGGAAATACCTGTACAATTGGGTATAAAGAAGCAGAAGATGTAAAACTTGCTTATAATTATTTACAACAACAGGGAGAGAAAAACATAGTGCTGTGGGGGATATCGCTTGGTGCAGCCACTATCACCAAAGCTGTAAATGATTATGGTATTGCGCCACAAAAAATTATACTTGAAATGCCTTTTGGGTCTTTGCCTGATGCAGTGGCAGGTCGAGTAAGTATTATGGGCTTGCCGAAGGAACCTATTACGACAATGCTCACTTTTTGGGGCGGTATAGAAAATGGTTTTTGGGCTTTTAGCTTAAAGCCTACTGAGTATGTAAAAAAAATAAAGTGTCCGGTTTTACTTCAACATGGTAGCAAAGACCCACGGGTAACTGAAACAGAAACCAAAGAAATATTTGATAACATTTCTACAAACAAAAAATGGGTAGAATATACTGAAAGCGCGCATCAATCGCTTTGTACAAATGAGCATACAAAATGGGTAACGGAGGTATCTTCTTTCTTAAAATAATGGATCCAAAAAATATATCTGTTAACGACTACAATTATCATTTACCCGATAATCGTATTGCGTTGCATCCGCTAACAGAAAGAGATGCATCTAAGCTGTTGGTTTACAAAAATGGGATAATAGAAGAAACGGTTTTCTCATCTATCTATAAATATGTACCTGCTAACAGTCTGTTGGTTTTCAACAATAGCAAAGTAATAAACGCACGAATAAAATTTACCAAACCAACAGGTTCAGTAATTGAAATATTTTGCCTGGAGCCTTATGGCGTCATTAATGATTACGCCAGTATCATGTCTGCCACCAATAAAGTGCAATGGAAATGCCTTGTAGGTGGTGCAGCAAAATGGAAAGATGAAATACTGCAAAAAGAAATTGAAGTATCAGGTGAAACAGTAATATTATACGCAAAGAAAATTGCTAAAATAACCGAAGCTTTTATAGTAGAATTATTTTGGGAGTCTGCATTTTTTTGCTTTGCAGA
>Ga0209724_1004537_pt1 | contig 10895 bp, 11 predicted proteins | sample grotaG_FD_184143 | JGI IMG/M metagenome (GOLD analysis project Ga0209724, IMG submission 184143) | Glacier valley bacterial and archeal communities from Borup Fiord, Nunavut, Canada, to study Microbial Dark Matter (Phase II) -... | ecosystem: Environmental > Aquatic > Freshwater > Ice > Glacier ... | reverse complement strand
CCCCCGGCTCCAGAGTTATTGCCAGCGACAAATCCTCTATCATAGTCGGTATATCAAACATCAGTTGCCCGGTATTGGCATCCTGCTTCACCACCCCGTTAACCTTGAGGCTGATGGGCAAATGCACCGGGTCGGGCAGTTCGTCAGGCGTGACCACCACTGGCCCCATCGGGCAACTGGCATCCAATCCCTTGCCTTTGAACCACTGTAAATGGCGGTCTTGTAAATCTCGCGCCGTCACATCGTTTATCACGGTGTAGCCAAAGACGTGGCGGGCGGCATCCTCTTTTTTAATCTTGCGTCCCCCCACTCCAATTATCATGCCCAGTTCGGCCTCCCAGTCAAGCTTCTGGGTTACTTCTGGGTCAAGCGGAATTGGGTCAAACGGACCAATAATGCTGGTATGGGGCTTGGTGAAGTAAATCGGCGCGGCGGGTGGTTTTTCGTCACTACCCCGCGCTACCGCCCCTTCCAGAAAGTGTTTATAATAGTTGCGACCAAGACAGATGACGTTTTTGGGTGGCTTGGTAATCGGAGCAGTCAACAACCCTTCCTGATAGGGTACGGCCCAGCCCTTCGCCGCAAGTTCCTCGACATTAGAGGCTTGCAAAGTAGCGGCTACGTCTTTCCAGACCTCCGGCCCACCTTCAATCAAGAAAAAGAGGCGGCTTATTCCGGCGACCTGCCCCACATCCACAATATAGCCATTTTGTAGTGAACCCAGGCGAGATTCCCCGCCACTTCGATATGTTACGTAACGCATGCTGTCCTCGTTGTTGGTTGTTAGCTATCAGCCGTCAGCTATCAGCTTAATTTAAATATCATCACAAGCACTGAAACTGTTATTAGGGAATTAATCTGCTTTTCTTGTAACTTGTCCAACTTGTGAACAATCCATAAATTCCAAGCAGGAAAGTTAAAATTCCTATAAGCAAAAACCCGGTTGAAAATATTAATGCAAATGCCATTACAGTAAAAACGACACCCATTACAAATGCACCAATATATGTAGGTACTTTTTTCGCTTCGTTGGACTTCCAACCAAGAAATAAAGCCGCAGAGGCTACCAAAAAATATAACAGACCAGCAAACCAGAAAAAATCCAGCCCCGTGATAAGTGCCAAAGGTAAATAAATAATACAGTTCGCCATACTAAAAACAGTTACACAAGAAAGAGCTACAAAACCTGCGCGACGTTTGTTATTTGCCATTTTTGCTACCCTTTGGGTAGACACAGAGGTCAACCCCTACCTAATCCGAATTTTTCCTAAAACCTAACGCCTAAAACCTAACACCTTTAAACGAACGGTGGATAGCTAAAAGCTTCAAGGTCGCTACGGAGCTGGGTTAGTTTGCCCTTAGCCCAATCCTCATCCACCGCCTTAGCCAGCGTCTCGATAGTCCATTCTTTTTCTTTGGTTATCAGCGAATGGCGGCGTTGTGGCTCGGAAAAAAGGAAAATCTCCTTGCCCCGCACCCCCATTAGTTGCCCGCTAATCCCTTGTGCCTTATCGCTGCATAAATAGCCGACCAGCGGTGAAACATGTTCAGGAGCCACCTTTTTTGCCCCTTCTAGGTAGGAGGCCAATTCGGGGGTGTTGGCCTGAATCTGGTCGGTAGCCCGACTGTAGGCGAAAGGGGTCACACAGTTCGCCGTAACATTATAGCGGGCCATATCCAGGGCGCAAACCCGCGTCAGGGCGATAATTCCACCCTTGCTGGCGGCATAGTTAGCCTGTCCAGTATTGCCGATAATCCCGGCAGTCGAGACAATATTGATAATCCGGCCTGTTTTACGCCTCCGCATATGGGGCAGAGCCGCCCGCATCACCGCGAAAGTCCCGGTCAGGTTAACATTAATAACATCGTGCCATTCGCGTCGGCTCATATTAAAAATCATCCGGTCACGCATAATGGCGGCGTTATTAACCAAAATATCCAGTTGCCCAAAGCTGCTTAGAGCCAGTTTGACCAGCCTTTGCCCCGCCGCGAAAGTGCCGACCCGCTCGGTGGTAGCCACTGCTTGCCCGCCTGCCTGGGTAATTTCAGCCACAACTTTATCCGCCAGGGTTTTATATTCTTCGCCAGAAGTGCCGTCGGTATTTACCCCGGCATCGTCAATTACTACTTTTGCACCATTTTGCGCCAGATAAAGAGCAATGGCGTGACCTATGCCCTGCCCCGCGCCCGTTACCAGAGCTACTTTGCCTTCAAATTCCATTATTTTATCAGTCTCTCCGCTATTTCCGGTGGAAAATTGGTTGTAACCAACCCGCCTTGCTCGGTTTGTTGGTCAGTTTTAATCAAGACTCTTACTTCAAAGCCCTCGCCTACCAGCTTTTCGTCTTTGTAGAGTTTATGCTCAAGTTTGAAAGTGCGCTCCTTGACCTCTACCACCTTTGTCACCAGTCGCAATTTATCGTTGTAGCGCAGGGGGGATAAAAAACGGCAACCAACATTAACCAATGGTACGGTCAGGTTTTGGTCTTCCATCAGGCCGAGAAAGGGCAGATTTATAGATTCCAAGAGGGCGTGGGTTGAGCGGTCAAACCAACGAAAATAGTTCGGGTAAAATACTATCCCCGCCATATCGGTCTCGCCAAATTCCACCTTGAACTCGGAAACATTCTCAGCCATCTTTACACTTTCAGGTTTGGTAATACGTTAAAACTCGAAACATGTAGCCAGTTGATAATACCATCTTAACCCACTTCGATGCCTTTTGCCAACCCCCCACGAACTAAAAATTACAACATGGTTTATACTAGGTCAGTGTGTTAGATATTTTAATTTTCACCACAAAGGCACAAAGACACAAAGGAATTTAAATATTATACCAAGCCCTGTTGGGTAGGGTAGGGTTTATAACCCTACCGGGCAGGTTGACCTGTCCCTCCTGTACTCAGGGGGAAAACCCGCCCCTACCACTTTATTGATTTGAACACTTAAAAATGGAGACCTGATGAAAAGTCTGAGCCAACGGCAACAAGAAGCGGCAGAAATTTTGGGTGATGACATGAAACACCCCAAGCTTGGAGCAGTTTTGGCATTGGTGGAGGAATTGGGCGAAATGGTGCAAGAGGTGATGGAAGCCGAAATCTACCGCCAGGGTACGCCCGAAGATTTTCGAGCAAAGCTTGGTGACGAAGCCGCCGATACCCTTTTTAGCCTGTTTGAAGTTTGCACCGCCTTTGGGGTAAACCTGGAAGAAGCCTACGACCAGAAATTGGCGAAAATTCAGACCAAAATCCCAACCTGGCGCGAAAAATTTACCGAGGGGTTACAGCAATCCCGCACAAAGTTAGATTAGGCGTATGACTCAACAAAAACCCAAAATAATCTATTGGAAGCCCGGTCTGGCGGTGCGTGGCCCGCAGGTTTACCTGGATGCTAATTTTATTGTGGGGTTAGGCCGCCCTAACCATATCTGGCATGCTACCGCTAATGCGCTTTTGGCTCATTTGCAGGAGCGCAATACCAACCTGATTTTATCTTCGTTAGCCCTGAACGAGGCGATTTACCAGCTTATTCGCCTGAACGAGAAAGACCGCGACACTCCCGAATCCGAATCGGAACACGAAAACAGCCTGACGCTGCGCCTTGACGATGTTCTGCTAAAATTACCTCAACTTCGCCCCTTTGAACCAGTTGACCCAGCTTTTCATCGCCAAACCCTCAAGGCCATAACCGACCTGGGCCTTGACCCTACCGACGCTTTTCATTACACCGCCGCCCGTCATCTGGCTTGCCCGATTGTCACTAATGATGCGGGTTTCCAGAAAATCCCTGACTCACAGTTAACCATTGTTACCTTCTTCTGAAGCGGTTGTCAGTTGTTGGCTGTCGGTAAGAAGTCAAAGGTCAAAAGTCGAAGGTTGAAAGTTATCGGATGCCAGTTCTTGATTTGTCTCAAAATTCCTGAAAAGGGCGCGGAGACCACGCCCCTACGAATTCCCCTCCAACAACCGACAACCGATGACCAGCAACCTTTTCTGGGTATGGTACAATTCCTGCACTTACTGCTTATTTGCAACCAGGAACCAGAAACTAAAAACCAACAACGGGGGATACGATGGCAGAATTAGGCGATGGTGAATTTGTAACGGTAATTGGGTCGGGGAGCTGGGGTACCACTCTGGCCTTGTTGGTGGCTCGTAAAGGTTTGGCAACGGTTTTATGGGTACGCACCCCGCAGGAGGTTCAAACCTTGCAATCCGATGGCGAGAACAAACGCTTTCTGCCCGGCCCGAAATTCCCGCCCGCCTTACGAGTGACCGCCAACCTGGACGAAGCTCTAGCCCCAGGCTGTGTAATGATAATTCTTGCCAGCCCCTCTGGAGAGATGCGCGCTAACTTGCGGTTGTGTTATCCTTACCTTGAAAAGTTACCCAACCCACCGATAATCCTGAGTGCCGCCAAAGGGCTGGAAAAAGATAACCTCTATCGTATGACCGAAATAATCGCTCAGGAATGGCCGCAGGGCGAGGCCGCCGGGAAAATTTGTGCCCTCTCTGGCCCAAATCTAGCCCGTGAAATAGCCGACGGCAAGCCGGGAGCCACCGTAATTGCCGGACGGGAGGCCGCTACTATTGAAAAAGCCCAGCAAATCATCACTTCCCGCACCTTCCGGGTCTACACTAATACCGATGTGGTGGGGGTGGAGTTGGCGGGCGCACTAAAGAATATTATCGCGCTGGGGGCGGGGTTGTCAGATGGGCTTGAGGCTGGTGACAACGCTAAGGGGGCTTTTATGACGCGCGGGATGGCGGAAATCGGGCGGTTAGGGGTAGCAGCCGGAGCTAACCCGCTCACCTTCCTGGGTTTGGCGGGTTTGGGCGATATGGTTGCCACCTGTTCTAGCCGCTATAGCCGCAACCGTCACGTTGGTGAAGAACTAGCGAAGGGCAAGAGCTTGAAAGAAATCATTCAGGGGATGAGCCAGGTAGCGGAGGGGGTCTATACCACCGTCGCTGCCCGCAAACTGGCCGAAAAATATGGGGTAGAAATGCCCATCACCGAGCAACTTTATCAGGTGATGTTCGAGGGCAAATCCCCCATCGCTGCTATCGCCGACCTGATGTTGCGCGAACCCACCGAAGAAATGTACGGCTTTAGCCTATAAAGTCAGCGCGTCAATCGCTTTGATTTCTTCCTTGCTGAATTCGCGGTTTTCCAGGGCCGCCACGTTTTCCACAATCTGTTCGACTTTGGAAGCCCCAATCAAAACGCTGGTGACAGCCGGGAGGCGTAAAATCCAGGCCAGGGCCATTTGCGCCAGACTTTGCCCACGCTCTTTGGCTATTTGGTTTAGCCCCCTTAGTTTCTCAATCTGACCTGCACTGATAACCTGGTCAACCTTGGTTTTACCCCACCAGGCCGCCGCCCGTGAACTATCCGGCAAATCTTTACCCAGGTACTTATCGGTTAGGAACCCCTGAGCTAATGGACTATAAACGATTACGCCCGTGCCGTTCCGCAGTGTATGGTCAAATAAATCAGTTTCAGGTTTGCGGTCAAGCAGATTATAGCGGGGTTGGTGGATAGTAATCGGCGAGAGGCCCATTTTAGTGGTGACTTCCACCGCTTGCTCAAACTCTATCCCAGAGTAGTTGCTAACCCCCACATAGAGGGCTTTTCCTTGCTTTACAAGCAAGTCGAGAGCGGCCATTGTTTCTTCCAGAGGCGTGTTTGGGTCGGGGCGATGATGATAAAAAATGTCCACATAATCTAAACCCAACCGTTTAAGGGATTGGTCAAGGCTCGCTACCAAATATTTCTTAGAACCCCATTCCCCATAAGGGCCGGGCCACATCTGATAACCTGCTTTGCTGGAAATAATAAGCTCGTCACGGGACATCTGTTTTATAATTTTACCTACGACGGTTTCGGCATTTCCCGGCGGTCTGCCGTAATTGTTAGCCAGGTCGAAGTGGGTAATGCCCAGGTCAAAAGCTTTATAGATACATTCGCGGGCTACTTCTTCACCGCGATAGCCACCAAAAGTCTCCCACGCTCCTAGCGACACGGCGGGTAATAACAAGCCAGACCGCCCCGAACGCTGGTAGAGCATTTTATCATAGCGTTCCGCCGCGAATTCAGGGTGATTAGCACTCATTTAAAAGCTCCTTTTTTCTGGTAATAAGTCGAAGGTCATATCTAAAATTGAATGTCTAAAATCTAAAATCCAAAAAGTTGGAGAACTCAAAATCCAAAAATTATCATTTCTCGGTGTTCTTGGCGTAAGCGTCGGGAAACGTGCGCCCGATGATACTTAACCCCGAACTTGAACTGGATTAGCCAAGCCACCTGTTTGCTAGTCCAGAGTTGACCGCTAAAACCGTAGGTTTCGGGGCCAGCCACAAGTGCTTCTACCAATTGTTCTTTCTAAGTTTGATTAAGGAGGTTTGGTTTATCGGGTGGGGGATTATGATGGGGGCTTCAGCCCCTGTTCACTTACTTTCTTGAACCATTGGCACACCGCCCTTGCAGTTATGTCGAGGACCTCAGCGATTTTGTTTCCAGCCTTTGGTTTTTAATTTTAGGGCTTGTAAGTGACGAGCTTCTTACCCGTCTTGCTTTAGTTTTAGTATTCATACTACTAAAGTAGCATTTTTTATGCCATCGTTAGTTCTTTTCGCTCAGCTTTATAATATTCTTTGTTCTTTATCCTTGCTTCTGCCCTGAGCCCTGTTTTCTAAATCGAGCTATCGTCGCTGGGCGGGGTTGGTTCGGGAGGCTCCCCCTCGCTACGGGCTTTGGCACGGGCGCGGGCGGCCCTTCTTCCGGCTAATCCTCCGGCCTGGGAGCGGGCTCGTTGCTGGCGCATCGCATCAAATTCAGCCTGAGCGTTTTCAAGTTGGCGGGCCAGACGTTGTTCCTCCATATTATAGATGTCGTATATTTCGGAGTCTTCAACCTGTTTTATCTGCTCAATTCTTAGCTGAAGTTCCAGGGCGGCGGCATTTATTGCTCTAATTCGCTCGTCTAATTGTTCAAAACGGGTCTGCGTGCTTTCCGACTGCCCGGTAACAACCTGATTGACTGCGAAAAACTGCCCTTCGGTTTGTTGCCGAATTTCTTCCAGACGGTCTTGATGCACCGAGAAGCGTTCGGTCATTTGCCGCTCCACCCGCACTATATCCCGCACTACCCGCTCATCATCCTGCCGCAAGGTGTCGAAAATAGCGGGTAATTCCTCCAAACGGGTGCTATCCTGGCGTTGTAAATCTTCCAGGCGGCTAATACGATTAGCAAAGAGTGAAACTTCTTCACGTAGGATTTTGATTGACTCGTGAAATTCATCGGCCTGACGGCGGACAATTTGCTCGTTATTATGGATAATGTCCAAAACCCGCTCTAACTCGCGCTGATAAAATTCCTGGGCGTTAGCGGTGATTTTGATGGCTTCACGTAAATCCTTGATCGCCCCATCCAGACGAGTAACCTGACTCTGTCCGTCCCGGATGCTCATATCCAGCTTATCGAGGTTAAGTTTGTCTAAACCGATTTGTTCAGAATCTTTGCGACGGGACTCGGAGAGTTCGGTAATCTGGGAGCGCAGTTCGCGGATATATCTGCCGGGTTCGGAAATCCGCACCTGTAAATCTGCCACCTCTTGTTTAAGGCGTTGGTCTTCCATCGAGCGCACTTGTAGACTCTGGCTAAGGTCTGCCCCAAGTTTTTCCACCGTATCGCGAATCTGGTAATAGCGGGCTTCGTTCTGTTTGCTGCTATCCTCCACCGAATGTTGGCGGGCCATTTGCTCCCGCAAAAGCCGCCGCACCTCATCTACCTGCTGTTGTAACTGGAAAATCTGGGCCTCGCCCTTTTTTAGATAATCCTCATCGCGGTGGTTTCGGCTTAAATCCATCAGATTCTCCCAAGTAGGGGTAGGTCCCCGTGCCTACCCTGTTCGCAAGGGCAACCACATGGGGATTGCCCCTACAAATATTTATGACTCGTTACTAGTTAAAGCGGGTGATATTGTAAAAGGCTGCCTTGCCAGGATAGATAGCGGAACTGCCTAATTCTTCCTCTATTCGCAACAATTGGTTGAATTTGGCTACGCGGTCACTGCGGGCGGGTGCGCCAGTTTTGATTTGCCCGGTGTTAAGGGCTACTGCCAGGTCAGCAATAGTGGTATCTTCGGTTTCGCCGCTTCGGTGACTCATAACGGCGGTGAAGTTGGCACGTTGGGCCATTGTTACGGCTTCGATAGTTTCGGTCAGTGTACCAATCTGATTAACTTTGGTCAGCATCGAATTAACAGTGCCTTCCTTAATAGCACGGGCCAGACGTTCAGTGTTGGTAACAAGATGATCGTCACCAACAATCTGGATTTTACTACCCATTCTTTGGCGCATCAATTTCCAGCCATCCCAATCATCCTCCGATAACCCGTCTTCAATGGAGATAATTGGGTATCTTTCGGCCCAATCAGCCCAGAAATCAACCATCTGTTCGCTAGTTAACTGTCGGCCCTCTTTCGCCAGCACATAATGGCCTTCCTGATAGAGTTCGGTGGCCGCCGGGTCAAGGGCGATAAAGATTTGCTCACCGGGGGTATAGCCCGCCTTCAAAATGGCTTCCATAATGACTTCCAGAGCCGCTTCGTTGGTTTTCAGGCTAGGAGCAAACCCGCCCTCATCACCAATTCCTACACTAAAGCCCTTGCCGTGAATAACCTTCTTGAGAGCCTGATAAATTTCCGCGCCCCATTGCAAACCCTCGGCAAAGCTCTCCGCTCCTACTGGCATCACCATAAATTCCTGGAAGTCGGTAGAATCTTCGGCGTGCTTGCCTCCGTTCAGAATATTCATCATTGGCACAGGCAGCGTTCGCGCCCCCACCCCGCCGATATAGCGATAGAGCGGAATTTCCATTTGCTCGGCACTGGCCCGTGCTACCGCCATTGAGACTCCCAGAATTGCGTTTGCGCCCAAAACCCCTTTGTTGGGAGTGCCATCCAGTTCTAGCATCAGGCGGTCAATTTCGGTCTGGTTGGTGGCATCTAGCCCAATAATTGCTCCAGCAATGGTGCTATTGACGTTGCTAACGGCGTTTAATACACCCTTGCCACCATAGCGTTTGGGGTCGCCATCGCGCAATTCAACCGCCTCGTGGGCTCCGGTGCTGGCCCCACTTGGTACGGCGGCCCGCCCTCGTGCCCCGCCCGACAATGTTACTTCTACTTCAACAGTAGGGTTTCCCCGTGAGTCGAGAATTTCCCGGCCTATAACCTGCTCAATATAGGTAGTCACAGCTAATTCCTCCAAATATAGAATTGAGGACTTTAATTAAGATATCTTACTCCGTTGCGGGCATAATACACGAATTAGGCGATAAACTCAATTCGAGGGTTTGGGGGTTATTTTCCTTGTTTCTGAAGATATCGCCCGGTAATGGTTTCGGGGGTAAGGGCCACAATTAGCACATGCCCGCTATCCAGCACTAACACCGCTTTGGTTTTGCGCCCATAGGTGGCATCTATCAATAAGCCCTTGTCACGGGCTTCGTGCAACAGGCGACGGACAGGGGCAGTATCGGGCGACAAAAGCGTTAACACCCTGTTCATGGCGACCATGCTGCCAAAGCCGATTGAAACAAAATCGGGGTCAGGCAGGCGCGGGCCTCCTTTAAGCAGGGTTAGCCCACCTAGGTTGGTTATTTCCGTCCCGTTGTTATTTTCTCGCTCTTCCACAAAAACCTAACCCCCTTGCCCCCTTCCCTAAAGTGGAAGGGAGAATAATTTCCCCGACCCCTAGCCCCCGACCCCCATTCAGGATTTTGCGCTCTTGCAGCCCCTTTGTCAACTGGTATACTATCTTTACAGATTAGGCGTAACCAAAACGAGTTGCGCTGATTATATTAGCAGAGACAGGAAAATCAACATGACTGAATTAAATCAATATGCGGAACTGAACCGGGACGACTGGAATCGAGAGACCGCGCGCTATCAGGAACGTCACCGTGACAACCTGATTGGCGGTAACGGGTTATGGGGCCCGGTTTTTGGCGTGCCGGGCGAACGGGAGTTACAAATACTTGGCGAGGTAGCTGGCAAAGATGTTTTGGAGCTAGGCTGTGGGGGTGGGCAGTGGGCGGTGCGGTTGGCTCGGCAGGGGGCACGTGTAATTGGACAGGATATTAGTGATAACCAGATTCAATATGCTCGGCGTTTCGCCGCAATGTCGGGCATAACTTCGCCGGGGCAGGCGGAGTTCTGTCAGGGTAACGCCGAGGATTTGAGCGAGTGGCCCAACGAAACTTTTGATATTGTTTTCAGCAATTTCGGGGCGGTGGGTTTTGTAGATATAGAGCGATGTTTTGCCGAGGTGGGGCGGGTGTTGAAAAAGGGCGGGTTGTTTGCTTATAGCTGGCTTAGTCCCTTTTTTGACTGTCTGGCAGACGATGGCGATAACCAACTAGAGGTAGTGCGGAGCTATTTTGACCGTAGCCCGATGACTGCCGAAAGCGTTTGGCCCGATGGTCGGCACACCCTCTATGTCCAGTTTCATCACACTTTTGGCGACTGGCAACGGGCCATCAGCAAGGCGGGTATGCTGCTAACCGATATTATCGAACTTGAGCCACAACGCGAACGCTGGCGCGAAAGCACCTGGAATAATGTGCCCTGGTATAAAGTTGCGCTGATGCCCAGCACGACCATTTGGCGAGCCCGCAAGCCTCGCTTGCCCCTCTCCGAGATTTTTTAGGCTAGGATTTTCGCTAGAAATACGCGGGACTAAAGCCACCGCGCTAAGAGAGCCTGTATTTTTATAGAGGGATTTAACCAAAAGTAAATCCCAATGTTGGGCGCATAGGCTCTTTTAGCCCGGTGATTTATTACCGGGTCATTTATTACAAGGTCATTAAGTGGCTAAAGCTTTAATACC
>Ga0209724_1004534_pt1 | contig 10900 bp, 5 predicted proteins | sample grotaG_FD_184143 | JGI IMG/M metagenome (GOLD analysis project Ga0209724, IMG submission 184143) | Glacier valley bacterial and archeal communities from Borup Fiord, Nunavut, Canada, to study Microbial Dark Matter (Phase II) -... | ecosystem: Environmental > Aquatic > Freshwater > Ice > Glacier ... | reverse complement strand
TGCCAAACTGAGCAGCAGAATCGCTATTGCCGTTATATTTAAAAATATTTTTTTCATATTCTAACTGTTTATAAGTTCTACAAATTTATTAGAAAGTAATGTTTGCGCCAATAGCAAACGTTTTCATTGTAGGATATACTCCTGGGTTGTTGGTTTCAGGATCCCATTTCTTCGTGGCGCTGTAGAGCAATGCCAGATTGTTGCCTGTTAAGTAGATACTTGCTCTTGATAAGCCAACTTTTGAACAGTATTTCTGTGGAACTGCGTAGTTCAGCACCACATTCTTTAAGCGGCAATAGGCTGTATTTTCCAACCAGTAAGTACTCATGCGAACATCTTTTGACCAGTAGAGGTCATCGCGGTTATACGCTCTTGCGATGTTGGTAACCGTGTTGGTAGGAGTCCAGCGATTGTTAAATTGCCATTGATAGTAGTTACCGGCTTCTCCACGACGGTTGTCGTATTGGCTGTCTTTCATGAATTTACCCTGACCCTGAATCTGGACTGTAAGTGTGAATTCTTTATAACCTAAAGAGATAGTACCTCCATAATAAAGATCAGGTGCATCAACCTTGTCGATTAGAATCTTGTCATCGTCAGTAATCTTGCCATCGCCAGATACATCCCTGAAAATTACATCGCCTGCTTTTGCACCGGTAACGTGTGGTGTTGCAGCTACTTGCGCTTCATCTTTATAAATACCTATGGCATCATACATCGACCATACTAAATTTGGATGTCCAGTAAGTTGTTGCCAAGCTACCGCCCTTTTAGGTTCGTCCCTATACACGACTACGTTGTGGCTATAACTGATATTGGCGGTTGCATTAATACGTAGATCTTTGTTAATGGCTTTATTGAAACCACCTTCAAGTTCAAATCCGCGGTTGTCGACTATACCGAGGTTTTGCTTTGGCAGCGATAAACCTGCAAAGCCAGGAATCGAAGCATCTTTAGCGAATAGAATATCTTTTCTTTTTTGATAGAAGAATTCAGCATTCAAACTAAAAAGATTGTCTGCAAATTTTGAATCGAACCCAATGTTATAGGATGTTTGTGTTTCCCATGTAATTAATCGATTGGCAACAGTTGGCGGGCCAACTACGGTCTGAATTGAGCCGCCAGAGCCAAAGGTCATACCATTACCAATACCGTATTTATCCTTAAACTGGTAGGGGTCTCCCGGGTCATTACCCATCTGACCAACAGATGCTCTAAGCTTAAAGTAGTTGACAATCGAAAGGTTGTTTTTCCAGAAATCTTCTTCTGAAGCACGCCATCCTAATAATAATGCAGGAAAATAGCCCCAACGGTTGGATGCAGGGAACTTAAGCGAACCATCAGCACGGATGTCTATTTCGGCAAGGTATTTCCCTTTATAGTCATAAGTTGCACGGCCCATATACGATTTACGCGCATAGATGGTAGCTGTTCCTGTTATGTTCTGGTCTTTGGCATTACCGGCATCCATCGTCTGAATCACCGACGAAATATAATATTTCCGATATGCCTCGAAATAATTGTAGTCGCTCTGGTACTGTTCGAAACCAGCAAACAACCCAACAGTGTGGTCGCCAAATGTTTTATTGTAATTGGCACTAATCAACGCTGTTCGATTGATGGTGCGATTATACCTTTCTCTGTTTTCAGGAGACGAAAGACCTCTCAATGTTGGAGTCAGCGGCATCGCGGTAATAAACCCGTCAGAACCCCTGGTGGCCTTATCCCAATTTGGGTAATACAATGTCCATGGCTGATAGAATTGCTTTTGGTAAAAATTGGTAATGTCATAGTTATAACTTCCAGAAAAAGAAAGTCCTTTTACAAAAGGAACTGTAATTGTTGCAGAAAACGTGCTTAAAAACCTGTATGTTTTCTGGTCATTTTTTCCTGCGCTTAAAGTGGAAGTTTCAACGGGGTTATCACCATACTCAATATCCGGTCCGGGTTCACCTGTTGGCCAGAATGACCAGTTGGTAGGAACCAGACGGGTTGACTGACCTACAATAGCATCGGCGTTCTTATACGGATTTGTTCTGTCGGTTAAGAATCCTGCAAGTTCAATACCTGTTTTTAACCAATCGTTAACAGGAATATTCAGTTTTGTCCTCACATTGTATTGTTTGTATTTAGTCGATGATGCTTTATACATGGCATCGTCAGTTTTATACCCAAATGAAACATAGTAATTCATCCCATTGGCAGCTCCTCCATCGAGGGTAAGGTTGTGTCTGGTAGTAGTCGTCCAATCCTTAATCAAATCGCCATACCAATTGGTATTTGGGTGTTCCCATGGATCTTTACCGTTTCTGAAAAGTTCGATATCCGCATCCGTATACCGGCGGGCTTTACCCTGTTTAACCTGGTATTCCGAAAGCATCGTAGCATAATCGGCGGCGTTGGTAACATCCGGAGTTATTGTTGGAGTCATGATTCCTTCGTAAAACTGATAATTCAAGCGGGTTTTACCTTCTTTACCCGATTTGGTCTTGATAAGGATAACACCATTAGCCGCTTGTGCTCCATAAATTGCTGCAGATGCGTCTTTCAAAACAGAAAGACTTTCAATATCGTTAGGGTCAATTTCATCCATTGATCGTCCGGGTACTCCGTCAATAACAACTAATACCTGAGGAGCTTTAGCGATATCAGATGATAAACGAGTGTCACTACCGTCTGTATTAACAGTAGTTCTGCCGCGCACCTGGATTCTTGGAGTTCCCTGTCCTGGTTCACCGGTTGTTTGCATAGATATTAATCCGGGGATCAAACCTGAAATTGCATTAGAAACGTTCGTAGCTGGAATTGCTGTTAGTTTTTCACCTTCAACAGATGCAACAGCTCCAACAACATTTCCTCGTTTCTGGGTACCATAACCAACAACAACTACTTCATCAAGGTCAGTTAATTCAGCCTCCATTGTAATGTTGATTGCATTTCGGGTACCAACAGCAACTTCCTGCGATTTCATTCCTACAAAAGAGAATTGCAAAGTTGCGTTTGCGGGAACATTGGGAAGCGAATAATTTCCATCTATATCGGTTATTACTCCGCTGGTCGTTCCTTTGATCATTACCGTTACGCCAGGAACAGAGGCACCAGTCTGATCGGCAATTTTTCCGGTTATCGTCTTTTGTTGAGCAAAAGCCATGCCGGTCATGAAAAACATAAGGAGAACCAGAGATAGTAACTTTCTGGTAAATATCCCCTTAGGTTGAAAAATCTGATTTTTTTGTTTCATAAATACATAAACTTTAAGATTAGTAAATAAAAAGATAAGAACGCATGTTTGTTTGTCTTATTGTCATTGAGTTGAATTGATGTGGCTATAAGCTTGTTTTTTAGTGTTTAGTAGAAATATTCCCTTTGTATTGTCACAAGCATTTTAATGGTAGGCATCAAAACAATTATTTATAGAAATCTTTGATGTTCAGGATCATCAACAGTTCCAATAATGCTGTTAATGTTTATCCGGGATTTCTCGACACAGCTACCAAGTCTGATTATAGAATGACGGCTGCTCCCTGATACAGGTGAGATACGCTCCTGTATTTAAAAGTTTAATAGATTCAGTTCATATATATATCATTATTAATGTTTAATGTAGATTATTAATTCTTACAGAAGTCAAATTCACTTTTAAAAAGAGTTAGTCAACCCTTTCCTTACATTTTATATTTTCACCTCTTGTAAAATTTATTTAGTTAATTCGAAAATAAAGGTACACAGCAGTATATGTGTCGTTTTGGTTAGCATGCAATCTATTGAAAAAAAGATACTTAAATCCCTTTTTTCAATTTTCAAATAGTCCCTGTTTTTAACTACCAATTACAAGATTCAAAAACTAACGTTTTAACTGGTTGGTACTGGTTGGTACAAATATATAATAATTGATCCTCTTTAGTATTGGAAAGAATATGTTTTACAACAGTTTTTTTTAACACACCGTATCAGTTTTTCTTGCCAAACATCAAAGAGCAGCGAATTTCAAACTTTTTACCTTTTATTTCAGAATAGTCTACGTTTTCATAATAAGCGTAAAAGAGATTTAAATTTGGATCTATCCTTATGAGAGCACCGCTTTCAAATGGGTTTTGCAATCAATATAAAATCCAATTACCTATCCTAAACGTCATACAATCAATTATTTAGCCTCTGTGATTTCGATCACCGCACTCGTTAAATCGCTGTTATTGGGTAGTGAAAGGCCTATTTTCATCAGGTAATCTCCAGAAAATGTTTTGCCTTCTGCCATAAAACGGCTCCGGCCATTGGGCATTTTATTGATTTCTTCGATGCGGTAATTCTTGTCCGGGTCTAAGCCTAATAGGCGTACAGGACTAAATTGGCCGAATGACCGTGGATGAAGTGAATAGGAAAAAAGTATCGATTTACTCTTATCCACAGATGTATACATCAGGACGGCCCGCTCTTCTTCGTATGGCGAAACGAGGCGGTACATATCACCCTTCCAGATCAGGTCTTTCAGCCGGTTATAGTTCTGAACCGCTTGTTTGCTGAATTTTAGCTCATCTGCAGTCATTTCATTTACACGGATATCGTACCCCATTTTGCCCATCATTGCCACATCGGTTCTGAACTTCAGCGACTGTTTACCCATCGAAGTAATGTGATTACAGGAGGTGATACTTGGGAAAAAATAGGAATAACCCCACTGAATAAATACGCGTTCGTAAGCATCGGTATTGTCGCTGGGCCAGAATTCGGTGAAATATTTCAATGCACCGTAATCGGTTCTGCCTCCACCGCCCGAACATAGCATAATAGGTAATTTGGGATATTTCGTCCGGAGACGTTCCATTACCCGGTAAAAACTTAGTACATATTCAATCTGAACATGCGACTGATTGTCTTTTAGATAAGCTGAATAGGTATTGGTCATCATCCGGTTGCAATCCCATTTGATAAAGGCAATTTTCTGATTTTTGGTCAGCATGTCATCTACCAGTTTATACACAAACTCCTGAACTTCAGGATTTGTTAAATCGAGCACCAGCTGATTGCGGTAGTAATGTTCGTCGCGGTTAGGCAGTTTCAGAATCCAGTCAGGATGCTTTTCGTACAGTTCACTTTTAGGATTCACCATTTCGGGTTCAATCCAGATACCGAATTTTACACCTTTTGCTTCAGCCTGTTCAACCAGATATCCCAGTCCGTGAGGTAATTTCGTGGTAGTTTCCTGCCAGTCTCCCAAACCTGCACGATCATCTTTTCGTGGATACTTGTTTCCAAACCAGCCATCATCAAGCAGAAAGACGTCAACACCTAATTCTTTAGCTCCCCCGAATAATTCAGTCAGTTTACTTTCATCAAAGTCAAAATAAGTTGCTTCCCAGTTGTTTAGAAGGGTTGACCTGCTTCCGTTACCATCAAGTACACCATAATTGCGTGCCCATGCGTGGAAATTACGGCTTGCCTGACCTTTACCCTTGTTACTGAAAGTAAACAGAAATTCAGGTGTCACAAAATTCTCATTCGGATTAAGGTGATATTCTGAAGCAAATGGATTTATACCTGATATCATTCTCAAAGAGTTGAGGTTGTCAATTTCGAATAGCATTTGAAAACTGCCTGTCCAGCCTAATGTTCCTGCAATTACTTCACCCGAATTTTCATCTGCCGGTTTGTTTTTGGCCAGAAAAAATACGGGTGTCTGGTACATATTCGCCCTTGTTCCCAGTTTGCTGTCGATCGTTTTGATGCCACTTGTAAGCTGGCTTTCTTCCATGCGCATCTCCTTTGCCCAGTCGCCATGAAATTGTGTAAGCCAGTATTTATCAGCATCCAGATGCAGCATTGAAGAGGCAAAATTGCTTAAAATTACCGGTTTCTTTTCCTGGTGTTTGATCTCCGTCCAGGTTTTAATAATGTTCTCCTTCTGGAAGGCGGTGAAATTCAATCGAACCTCAACCGGGTATTTGGGGTCTTTTATTAGGATTGAAGTTGTGACCACATTACCGTCGCGGGTTACCTTTTCATCAACAAACAACAATTCGAGCGATTGATTTCCATCATTGTGTAACATCTTGATGGCCGGTTCAAATAAATTGTCGGTTCCCGAAGGTATATATGCTTCGTGCTGATTGGGCAGGATTTTGTAGTCTTCCGTATTTTTCAGTTTCTCACCCAAATATACCTGATACAATTTATGGTTGTTTGCAACCGAAAGGACCAAAGCTGTATTTTCGGTTTCGATTACGAATAATTTTTGAGTGACAGGCGGTTGCGGAAATTGTGCCGAAGCATTCAGAAACACGAAGATGAAGGCCAATGCAAGAGAATATGTTTTCGTAGTCATAAAGTTTGTGTTTAAATTGGAGGTGCTAAAGGTATTGAAATAAATTGTTAGCGCAGTAAAAAGCCGATTCAAAATATGAACCGGCTTAAACTTAAAATCGTAATAATTGAGGCTGATTAATAGATATTCGTGCTGACTCTGTTTCCTGCTTCATTTGTGTACCACTGAGGATAAAGGGTTCCGCCACTTTCTGCCCATTCGTTAAAATGCAGATAGGCAGCATCAATGGGCGCTTTTTCAATGGGGTAGGAGAATCCGCCAATAATATTTATTCCCCATGGAAGATTGTTTTTTGTTTTGAAATACTTCCCTGTACTTATGTTTGAATCGTCGTTGCCAGTTCCCATTAGTGCTGTATTACTAAGACTTGTTGGAATGCTGTTTGGCAGATGGATCTCTTTTCCACGATTCTGATTGGCAATAATAAAGAAATTGAAAGCGGTGGAAGGTAACTGCGAAATTGCAACGGTTCCTCCACTTGGCGGAATACCATCTTTCAAAAAGGCAATCTTAATTGACAAGGTATCATATTTTACAAAAGGCGCGGTTTTATCCGTATTAATGCCTGACCCTGTTCCCGGGTGATTCATCAATGTGAAAAAGTTATCAAATGCAATGCAGGTGGCATATGGCTGGCTGGCTTCCAATCCGTTTGATGCAAAATTGATGATCGAAGGAGATGAAATATGATTACCAGTTGTACTGATCACTTTGTTTGATGGTATTCCGTCGAGTTGAAACCCAAATCCATTTTTAAAGCTGGCACCTGAAGCTCTTGCAACCACCTTTCCGAGAATTTCAACAACATTGTTTGAGCTATTCGTTACTGTTTTAAATTGGTAATCGACCACAACATCGTTAAAATCATAGTCACCCCTGCTTGGCCAAAGGTCTTCGAAAGCCAGTGTCCCAAAGGAATTTGCAGATGGATAATAGCTATTGAAAGCCCTGTTTTTATCAGCGGGATATTCATCCTGACCATCAGGCACACCGTCTGAATCTGCGTCCTTAATTGTAATTTTCGGTAAACAGCCATTTGCCGGATCCGACCAATATGTACCCGGAAACACCAAATCGTCTGAGATCAACCTGGAAATGCCACCACTTCCGATCATACTCATTCTGATTTTATATACCACTTTAGAGTTGGCAATTTCTGCAGGAATTAGAACCGAAAAAACTTTTGCAGTACCTGTAGGGTAAGGTTGAGTCCATAAATAATCATAGAAAAGGACCGGCGTACCTTCAAAATAGGGTGCGTTGGATGTGTTATACGGGATGTAATACAACTGGATTCCCCTGGAATTCCCATTGGTTCCGTCAAATTTTGCTTTAAAGGTAATATTGCCACTACCAACCAGCATCCATGGAGTTTTTATCCAGCAGCTTTCAGGTGACGCTGAAGTTAATTGATTGCTGAGTGTTGACCAGAAACCTGAAATTATATGAGTGTCTCGCCTTGAGTAACTTACAGCTCCAAAGCCCCAGCAATTCCCTTGTTCTATGCCCCTGTTCCCCGATTCACAATTTAAAGTTACCTGTGCACGAAGGTCTGCAGATGAGAATACCAATCCAATAATGAAAAGTATCTGTATGTACAATAGATATGATTTTTTCATGAAGTTCTGTTTTTAATTATTGGTATCCTGAATAACCGGAATAAACGAGAAGTCGGCCTTGCTTCCGGTAATTGGCACATCGTATGTAACTGAACCGTAAGTAAGTTTAAGTACAGTTTCAATAGCCGGAACCGTAACTTTTATGGTTAAATCCTGACTCATATCATGAAAATCCTTGTAGAGTTCAGTTCCGTCTGTCGAACCGATAACAAGGGTTGATGTGACAGGAAATATAGTTGGAAGTCCTGTCACGTTAATAGTTATCATTTTGCCAGTACTCCATGTAAATGCAGTAGGTACAATAATATCATTAATTTTTGTTGGCTCATTATTAACGGGATCAATTGATCCAATTTTGTCTTTTGAACAGGAAACCAAAACAACTGTGGCCAACGCCATTATTATTAAAATTTTTTTTTCCATTGACGAATTGTGAAATAATTATACTTTTTCCGGATATCAAACAGGTATCTTAATTCAAAAAGCTTTACGCTTAAATTATTGATTGTTAATATATTTTCTCTTTGAAATGTTTAAATAATTTAGGGATTTGTAAATAGAATAATGTCAATTGTATGTGATTTGTTATTTATTGTATTAAAACGTAAAGATATAATGATTTGATGTAAATTAATATCATACATTCAATAATAATGCGTGACGTAAAAATAATTTACAGAACTCCATAGTTGATCTCAAATTACTGTTTTGAAATTTGTAAGAAGTGTTTGCCATTGTGTTGATTTATATAAAAAAGTTATGATTAATAATATTTTAATGGCATACGATTCCATTGGGTGGAAAATATTCATTATCAGTTATACAGCTTATCTGATTACGGGATTGTTCCTCTGGTTTTAAGGTTTCAAAGGCACTAATGGTGTTTTAATTTCGGGATAACCTGTATTTATTTCGGTTTTGTTTCCTTTTACATCCTTTTGTTGTTCAGGAGTTTTTGTGAACATTTTCAATACGCCGCTCGCATGTCGGTAGTAATGTCCGCGAAGATCTTTTGAATAATTGGTCAGAATTTCCTTCCCTAAGCCGTTAACATCACCACAGCGAAACAATGCCCTGGCAAGGATCAGCTCGCGTAATGAATTATTTCGGGTACTTGTATCTGTATCTCCGGCAGGTGTCAATCGTTTTGCTGTTTGAATATCCGGCATTGAATGACCTTTTACACCAGGAAGTTGCAGTAAATCATAAAGGATTAAAGCGCCCCTGTCATCTCCTATGGTTTCAAGCGCCATTGCGACCGCCCTGAAATGTGAGAATTCGCTTGCAGTCGTTAGTTTTTTTGAGATCTTCTCAAGAACCGGAATTGCCTCTGTTCTTTTGGATCTTCCAAGCGCAATGATCAATCCATCAAGATAACTGATGCTTTTTCCAAATTGTCCCATTCCGGTGTAATTCCAACCTGCATCCCAGTCACTTGCATTCTCTACTGCTTCCTGCAATACTTCTCCGCCTGCCGCATTTCCGAGCATACCAAGAATTCTTGCATATGTCAACTGATCATCCGGAGTTTTGGTTTGACCGAATGCCTCAACCATCAATGGCATTGACCTCTTTTTGTCCCACAACAAAATCTCGAGGCCATCGAGGTTATGGGTAACCGTGAAAGCTGCTTGCCTGATCATTTCATCCGTCGGCGGAAAGTTATCCTGATCCGTGAGTACCGATTCAGGAAGGCTTTCTATTTTAACAAGTTCTTTTTGAAGTGATTTCAGATCGATGTGACGGATCATCTGATTATTTTTCGCTGCTATGGCTGCAGCCCATCCTACTGCATAACCCTGGTTCTGAAGACATGGTTGCATCCGGATCACTGGCATTGCATCGCGGTCGGCACTTGCTCCGAGACCAGTCACTGCAATTCCTTCGATTCCCTTTGGTAAAAGGGCGCGGAAAGGGACATAAGCTGTTACGTCGGCTCCGCTGTGTTCGGGTGGTTTCAGGTAAAAGAATGAATCTTCGGTGAATCCATGGGTATCGAAGGAACTCACATGAATAGAGATAACATCGGGATAGGTGCGGCCATTGTAAATATCCAATGCTGATATCGTGAAATCGCCAACCATTCTGCGACGTTCGCGAGTTTGCGATAATTTACCGATGTCGTATTGGTTAGAAAATTTATCTTTCGCGACAATAAATGTCCACCAGATATCAAGCATATCGGCGTCGTCTGTAAAAGTCCAGTCACTGTTGTTGTAAAAATCGTTCGGGTTTTTAAACGGCATTCCGGCTCCCTGAACAGCCACTGAATTGCCATCCGTGTAAACAAATCCCGCTCCTGCGGCAATTGCAATATCAGAACTTCCCGATGAATCGATGACGGTATGCGCCAGTATCACTCCCTTCCCGAAAGGTGTTGCGACAATCACCCCTTTGACTTTTCCCTTGTCAATATAAGCGCCGCAACCTAATACACCGAACCAGATGTCTCCGCCGGCATTCCGGATTTCGTGCCTGAAATATTCTGTTTTCCAGTCGAATACCCATTCGTCAAGACTGTTTTTTTGTCGCACATTTCCTTCGCCGATCGCTTTAACGCCACGGTCAACCTCATTTGTATAACCTTTCCGGTAGCCGTGGTAATAGCGACCAACCATTCCCAATGTTCCGATTCCGCCTAACCCATGCAGATATTCAAGCGCCATCGTTTTGGCACCATGGCGTGCAGCACCTACTGCTGCCGGGGCTCCGGCGGTTCCTCCTCCCATAACAACAACATCATACCGACCGAGAACGGGAAGTGTTGTTGCCTCTGACAGGATTGTACCCTGACTTAAAGATGGACGGATTCCGGCAAGTAACTCACCGACATCACCTTTTACAGGATTCGAATGACGGTTTCCTTTTATCTTTACTGAATTTGACAGCGTAGTTGCCGATGCCATATCGGCTGCTTCTTTTCCGATTCTTTCCCCGATCAGGATCATTCCACCGGGTTGCA
>Ga0209724_1004528_pt1 | contig 10914 bp, 9 predicted proteins | sample grotaG_FD_184143 | JGI IMG/M metagenome (GOLD analysis project Ga0209724, IMG submission 184143) | Glacier valley bacterial and archeal communities from Borup Fiord, Nunavut, Canada, to study Microbial Dark Matter (Phase II) -... | ecosystem: Environmental > Aquatic > Freshwater > Ice > Glacier ... | reverse complement strand
CGTCGGTGGGCATGATTGCCCAAGGGATGCAGAAATTCCACTTAACCTACTGTCCAGTTTTCCGGGGCCAGCTCTCTTCTGCTATGGCCCTTCAAAACCATCCCTGAAGATAGGAACTTCGGTTCCGGATAGCTCGAATGCCCATTCCTCGGATCTCTGGGTCCTATTCGTTGACAGCAAGGACTCTACTGTTGATGAACCGGTGAGTTGGACAAACCCGGGGGTCAACGTTTGCGAAGAGGTGCTGGCACCATAGGCGGGATAGACGCCCTGAGATTGTGTGTTGGTAAACCTGAGCTCGTATGCGCCGGGAGGCAGACTGATATTCAGGCCGGAGATCACGCCTTTATAAAGCTCGTATGAGCTGAAATAGGGCCCCATGTCCGTAAAAGTGGGCGCCGCGTCGGTTGGAGCAACTATTTGAGCGCCCGCTGCCGTGAACACCGCATATCGCCAACCGGGAGCTGTGACCACCGAGGGAAATGACACGATGTAGACAGTGATGTCCGTGACGACCCAGGCTCCTTTGTTGCTGAAGTTATCCGCCAAGGCAAAACACGACGCGATGGAGCATGGGCCGCCCCCCGTGTATAAACTTCCTCCAACGATCGTTGAACTCCAATTCGTGAACAACAGACCGGCGTTGGCACTCTGCGTTGTCAAGATGAGCAGAGCAAGAGCAGCGAAATTCGAGCGTTTTAGTGATTTCAACACGGTGATACCCTGTATGAAGCAACGTAGGTGCGGCAAGAACGGAGCCAGAGTGACTGTCGGAGTATACACACACAACCGAGAGCGGCTACGCAGTGCCCTGGACTACCGCTTGTTAAACAGAGAGCTGGCCCCGGAAAACCGGACAGTAGATTAAGTGGAATTTCTGCATCCCCTTGGGTAATCATGCCCACTTACGAGGAGCAGAAGCATGAGCAAGAGAAAGCGGCGTAATCACCTACCGGCCTTCAAGGCCAAGGTGGCCCTGGACGCGGTTCGCGGCGAAAAGACATTGGCCGAGTTGGCGCAGCAGCATGATGTGCATGCGAATCAGATCATCGATTGGGGATGGCGGCGTGCTGTTGCGTGAAGGCGGTCGTCACTCGTGGTGGCATCATCCAGTGTGGGGAATCGAAGTGCCGTGCCTCGTCACACCGAAATCAATAATCACCTGGCGCGCAAGATTTGTCGCGATCTCGGCATCGTCGAACCCGATAAATTCTGATTGGAAATTCAGCCGGCAAGCTGGTGATATATTCTGAACGAGATAAGCCATGACCGAGCTATTACCCAGTGAGTTGGCCTGGTACGTCACCGGACGTTTTTATGCGACCGCCACGGCAACGGTTTCGATTGCCGACTACGGCTATTTTTTGCATCTGGCGGGCATCGTCGCGCCGTTATTCAACGGGCCTGTCGCGGAAATGTCGGCGCATTTCATGTTTGCCGCAAAACCTTTCGTCGCAGTGGGCGTGAGCAACGGCGCATTGAGTCTTTCGCTCGATCCGGTGGGGGAATTTTCGGTGTTCCTGCAGCGCATGCCGGCGGCGAACTTCGACGATCCCGCGTCCTTCTCGCGCGGCGAGCGCATCGCCACATTTCGCCGTGTGACCATGGTCGTCGGCACCACCGTGGACACCGGCACGACGCAATTGCAGGGGCTGATTTCCTCGAACGTTTTCAGCGCGCGTCTGATCGACAGCGTGCCGTTCGAATTCGGTGGCGTTCGCTATGACCTGCGTCAGATTCTCGGTGCCGGTATCACCCAGTTCGGCACCGCCGCGACCGCTGCGATCAATCCGCCGCTGGCCGGTTACAGCGCGGTTGTTCCGTTCACCGGATTGGCAATCAAGCTCGGCGGATAGGAATCTAAAACGCAAGAACGTGGGGTGAAGGTGAAGGCTTTACACCGGTCCCATCGCCGCAAGATCGCGCTTCGCGGCATCGAGCCATTCGCTTTCCTTGCGACGGTAATATTTCGGTGCGACTTTTTCGCGCTTGAGCATTTCCTGGAACACGTCGCGCGCTTGACGAAAACGTTCGCGTTTTTTCAGCAGTGCGCCGTAGCGATAACGCGCTTCTTCGCCGGGATAACTGGTCGCGAGCACGGCGTATTCGTTGAGCGCGGTATCGGCTTCGCCGAGTTCATCGAGGCTGCGTGCGTACAGCAAATGGCCGTCGCTGGAACGGAAATCCGGATTGCTCTTGATCAGGTTTTCGAGCGTCGCGCGGGTTGCGGCGAAATCGTGCTGGCCCGCTTGCGCCTGAGCGAGGCCGAGCATGAATTGCGGATCGTCGGCGTAGATGCCGCTGAGGCAGCCGCGGAACAAATCGGCGGCGTTGCCGTAGTCGCCGAGGCGCAGACATTCCATCGCCAGCGCGCGACGATTTTCGACCGTGCCCGAGAGTTCGAGCTTCTGCGCAATCACGCGTTTCTGGCGTTCGGGATCGATCTTGTGCAACACGTTGCGCGCGACTGCGCGCCCGCGTGGATCGTTGCGCAGATCGGGAATCACCGCGGCGATCACATACACGATCACGGCCAGATAGGAGCCGATGAACAGCAGCCACAGCCACGGTTGGGTGCGGCCGCTGCGCACCGCATGCACGGCGCAGGCGATCTGCAGGGCAATGGAAACGAGGACAAGTATCGGCACGAGAATCCACACATTGGGGGCAGGCGCGACATGCTGCCGTGCGTGGCGATGTGACGCAAGCGTTGAATGAAATACTCGTCATTCTCGCGTCCCATATGCAGACGCGGGAATGACGGGCAAAAACCATGCGGCCTTTAGTGCTTGGCTGCCGGCGTTGGCGCTGCGTTTTTCATCGACTCTTCGCGCGCCGCACGGAATTCGCTGTCGGCATTCCATTGCGGCCACGTCGTTTCGCTGCTGAGGCGTCGACCGATCGCGTAGAACGCCTGCAGATCCTCGATCGTGCCGTTCGCGTCCCAGTTCGGCGAGTATTCGTCGCTGGGCTTGTGGTAACGATTGCGCGTGTAGTCTTCTGCCGCCGCCTTGCCCGCGGCTTCGCCGCCGTCGACCAGATCGAAGCCGGCGTGCGCGTACAACACCGGTACGCCTTTCTTGGCGAAATTGAGCTGGTCGGAGCGATAGAAATACCCTTTCTCCGGCTCGTATTCACCCACCACAACGCGGTTCTGCGCGCCGGCGGCATCTTTCAAATACTGATCCATCTCGGAGTTACCGAAACCCACCACGGTGAAATTGTGCGAGCGGCCCATCACCGGCAGCGCATCCATGTTGATGTTGGCAACGGTCTTGTTCAGCGGAATGGTCGGATGCGCGGCGAGGTATTGTGAGCCGAGCAGGCCGGATTCTTCCAAGGTCACTGCGGCGAACAACACCGAGCGTTCCGGCTTCGGCTCCTGATGCGCAAACGTCTCGGCGATTTCGAGCAAACCGGCAACGCCGGTGGCGTTGTCGATGGCGCCGTTGTAAACACGATCGGTGCCGGTGAAGCTCGTGCCGAGGTGATCCCAGTGCGCGGTGTACACGATGGCTTCGTCGGGATGAGTGCTTCCGGGCAGCAGCGCGAGCACGTTTTTCGACGTGGTGTTGCGGATATTGCTCTTCAACGACACCGACAGTTTCGCTTTCAATGCGCTGGCCTTGAAACCGCGGAGATCGGCGCTGCGCTTGAGCTCGTCGAAGTTCAAACCGGCCTTGCTAAACAGGCGTTGCGCCGATGGCGTAGTCAGCCAGCCGGCGATCGGCAGACGCGGATCGGCATCGACGCTCGCGGGCAACGCGAGGTGCGGACCGGACCAGCTGTTCACCACAACTTCCCACGGATACGCCGCGGCATCGGTGTCGTGCACGATCAGCGCCGCCGCCGCACCCTGGCGCGCGGCCTCTTCGTATTTGTAGGTCCAGCGGCCGTAATAAGTCATGGTCGGCCCCTTGAACAATGCCGGATCCTTGTTGCCCCAGCCCGGATCGTTGACCAGCACGATCACGGTCTTGCCTTTCACGTCGAGACCGGCGTAATCGTTCCACTGGTATTCCGGCGCGATCACACCGTAGCCGACAAACACGATGTCGCTATCGCTGACGGTAGCGTCGGGAATGCCTTGCAACGTGCCGACGATGGCGTCGCTGCGATAGGCAAAATTTTCCTCGCCCGCATCGGTTTTCACGTGCAGCGCGACCTTGTCCGGATCGAGCAACACGGTCTCGGTCATCGGCACGTCCTGGAAAAAACTGTCGCCGTTACCGGGCTTGAGGCCGAGGCGCTCGAACTGCTGCTTCAGATACGCAATGGTGAGTTCCTCGCCCTTGCTGCCGGGCTTGCGGCCGCCGAATTCATCCGAGGCCAGGGTTTTTACATGCGCGATAAAATCGCCGGCGGAAATTTCGGGCACAAAAACGTGCGCGGGTTCGGCCGCCGGTTTGGCCGGGACCGCGGCGGCTGGCGGGGCTTCGGCGGCTTGCTGCTGGCACGCGTTCAGCAGCAGAGCGCAGGCACTAGCGAGTATCAAACGGCGCATCGGTATTCCCTGTAATCGTGACCAAGCGCCCGATTGTAGGGAGTGGATCGTGTTAGGGCCAGCGTGACTGGTGGCCTATGCCGATTTGCCGCTCGGCGCTCCGCTTATTAGCGGCAGCGCGCGTGGTTTTCCTTGTGGTGGAAGGATCATTGCGCAATCGGCCACGCGGCGGTTTTGCTCCGCGTTGCCGACGATTTTTCAATCGGCGGGCGAATCGCCGGAGAATGTCACTGGCGTCGCGCCTTCGATCTTGTCGACGTTGGCCGAGCTGCTCACGTACAACTCGACTTCGCGATGGAAGGTCAATCCGCCTTGCACCTGCGCGTGCGGGCCGATCACGATGCGCGGCTTTTTCTCGATGCCGAAATTGAACCAGCCCGAGCTCGGTTTTTTCACGAGCAAGCCGCCTTCGAGTCGGCTGTCGGCGCCGATGGTCACGCCGCCGGAAACCGTTTCGATGCCGCCGCCGACGTGCGCGCCTTTCAGCTTGATGCCGCCGTTGACGTTGGATACACGGCCGGCGACATCGCTGCCTTGTCCGAGCGAGATCGAGCCGTTCACCGCCTCGACCGTCTTGCGTACCCTGGTCTGTTCGCCGATCACGATGCCGCCGTTGACCGTCTCCACCGTGTCGAGATCCGATTGCGCGCCGATATCGACCGCACCGTTGACCGTCTCGGCGCTGCTCGCATGCGCGCCATCGGCGACATGGATGCTGCCGTTGACCGTGCTGAGTTTGCCTGCGGTCTGGCCGGCATCGACATGGATGCTGCCGTTGACCTTGTCGATATCGCCATTGCCACTGTCATGGCTTCTCGCCGCGGCGAGCAGCGGCAGGCTCAGGGCGAGTCCGAGGATCAGGCGCAAGGCGCTTCGCAATGGGGTGTGGTACATGAAAAATCTCCTGAAGAATGCGGCAAGACGACGTCGTCTGGATGTTTCGATGCGCGGCGCGATGGAAACGTTTAGCTGCCAGCGTCAATCGATTCGTTGCGATAAGAAAAAATCCGCGCCGCAATGGCAGCGTGCCGAAAATAAATAGCTAGGCGTCAAAGCTGCGCGATATGCCGCACGCGCCACGGCGTGAGCAACATGCCCCAGATCGATTGCGTGTCTGGCTCGTGCAGCGCATCGAGTCCAACGCGTTCGGGCACGCCGCTCTCATCGGGTTCGCAATACGTGCCGAGCCAGCGATCCCAGATCACGAACAGGCCACCGTAGTTGCTATCGCTGCGTTGTTGCAGCGGCGAATGATGCGCGCGATGTAATGCAGGCGTGATGATGAGATAACGCAGCACGCGCTCGATGCGCAGCGAAAAACGCAGATTGCTGTGATGCATTATGGTGATGCCGATGCTGATCAGATCGTGCAGCGCAATCACCCAAAGCGGAATGCCAAGCGCAAACGCCAGCAGCAATTTCCACAGCAGCGCCGCCAAACTTTGCGCCGGATGCGTGCGCAATGCGGTGCTGGCATCCATATGTGGATCGGAGTGATGCACGCAATGTGCAAGCCACAAAATCCTGTGCGTGTGCATCAGCCGGTGAAAAAAATAATCGCCGAGATCGGTCAACAAGAATCCGATCGGCAACAGCAACCACCACGGCATCGGCAGCAGTTGCAGAAGGCCGATGCCGTTACGCTGCGCCCAGTTCAGTACCAACACCACCAGACCGCCGAACAGCAGACTGCTGATGATCGTCGAGACTATGAAAAACCCGAGATTGCGACCGATGTGCAAGGCGCGCGCGCCGAAATGCTGAAACGGCAACGCCGGAGTCAGCGATTCCCAGCACGTCGCGATAACGATCGCGCCGAGTAATACGGAGTTTTGCAGCCAGAGCAGATCAGACAAGGTCATGTGGAAATATTAGCATCGCCGGTGGTCGCGGCGAAAACTTCGATATTTCTTTGCCACACCACATTCGCGTATAGTCGGCGCGCACACTGAGGTGCATTATCGGGATGGGGTTTGCCATGCAACGCATTTTAATTGCCATTTTATTGTTGATCAGCACGAGTTTTGTGCACGCACAATTTACTGCCGGCGCGGTCTATAGCGGATTAAATCCGGAAAATTTTGGCACCGTCGCGGTGGGATCTTCCAGCACGCTTTCGCGCTCGATCCAGATCACCAGCAACTCGACCGTGCCGGTGCAGATCGCCGTCAGCACCACCGGCGCCGGTTATTTGATCAGCGGCGGCACCTGCCTGCCGGGCGCCGCGCTGACCGCGCCAAGCGGTAGCTGTACTCTGAATCTGACATTTGCGCCATCTGCGATAGGCAGCTTCCTCGGCAATCTGGCGATCAATTGTTTGCCGGTTCTGGCCACCGGCGGCATTACCATCAACTGCAGTCAGCCGCCACCACCGGGCGGTGTAAACGCGCCAAGCGCGGTGCTCGCCACCACCAGCATAGCCTTGCAGGGTGTGGCAGTCAGCGCTGCCAGCTTGCCGGTCAACGGGCGCATGGCGTTGAGCCTGCTTGCGCTGTTGATGTTTGCGATGGCGCTGCGGTCGATGCGCCGTCGTCGCCCGAACTGACGCGATCCGCGAATCACGCATTACGTTGCTCGCCAACGATCTGCTGTAATCGATACCTCGACGCCCTGATTCCTTCGGGGCGTTTTTTTGCGGGAGCTGCGTCCGCGCGAGAGGCGAAAGCATGTCGACGCGATCACATATTTGTGCCGTCCGTCACGTCAGCGCGCATATCGTACACTCTGTCTCTTTGCGAGCGCCGCTGCGCCCGCGCTCAAGCGTGAATGCGACCTATGAATACTGCTGCCGATACGCGACCCAAACCGGTGCTGCTGCTGATCCTCGATGGCTGGGGCCAGCGCGACAATCCGCAAGATAACGCGATCGCGCAGGCGAACTGTCCGCACTGGCGCGAGCTGCTCGCGACCTATCCGCATACGCTGGTGAACACGCATGGTTTGCATGTCGGCCTGCCGGACGGACAGATGGGAAATTCCGAAGTCGGGCACATGAATATCGGCGCCGGGCGCATGGTCTATCAGGATCTAACGCGCATCGATGCGGCCATCGACGATGGCAGTTTTTATCAGAATGCCGCGCTGCTTGACGCGTGCGCCGCCGTTGAAAATACACGACACACGCTACATGTTTTTGGCCTGCTTTCGCCCGGTGGCGTGCACAGTCAGGAAGACCATATCCTGGCGATGATCGATCTTGCCGCACGCGCCAAGGTTGCGCGCATCGCCGTGCATGTTTTTCTCGATGGTCGCGATACGCCGCCGCGCAGTGCCGAAGCGAGCCTGCACAAACTGCAGGCGAAATGCGATGCCACGCCCGGCGCATTTATCGCGAGCGTCAGCGGTCGTTATTACGCGATGGATCGCGACCAGCGCTGGGATCGTGTGCAACTTGCCTACGACTCAATCGCCGAAGCGCAATCGCTGCAGCATGCCGACAACGCCATCGCCGCGTTGCACGCCGCATATGCGCGCGATGAGAACGACGAGTTCGTCAAACCGACCGTCATCAAGAGCGGTGCGCGCATCGAAGACGGCGATGCGATCGTGTTCATGAATTATCGCTCGGATCGCGCGCGCGAACTCAGCCAGGTTTTTATCGCGCCGGATTTCAAAGGTTTTACGCGTTCGCGTGAGATCAAGCTCGCAGCGTTTGTCACGCTGACCGAATACAGCGTCGACTTGCCGGTGACCGGCATCGCGTTCGGACCGCAGTCGATGCACAACACCTTGCCGGAATATCTCGCCGGCCTCGGCTTGAAACAATTGCATATCGCCGAGACCGAAAAGTTCGCGCATGTCACGTTCTTTTTTGCCGGCGGACGCGAGCAGCCTTTTCCCGGCGAACAGCGCATCCTGATTCCGAGCCCGAAGGTCGCGACCTACGATCTGCAACCGGAAATGAGTTGCCCCGAACTCACCGAAAAACTCGTCGCGGCGATCCACGGCGGCGAGTTCGATTTCATCGTCTGCAATATCGCCAACCCGGACATGGTCGGCCACAGCGGCATTCTTGCCGCCGCGATAAAGGCGGTCGAGGCGGTCGATGTCGCACTCGGCAAACTCACCGCGGCGATCCTCGCCGTCGGCGGCGAAATGCTGATTACCGCCGATCACGGCAATCTCGAACAGATGGTCGATGCCAATCATCAGCCGCACACGCAACACACGGTCGGCCCGGTGCCGCTGGTGTATGTCGGACGCCGCGCCACGCTCAAACCCGGTGCGTTGCGCGATCTCGCACCGACCGTACTCGGCCTCATGAACTTGCCGCTGCCGCCGGAAATGACCGGGCAGAATCTTGTGCAGTTGAGCCACTGAAGCGGCGCTCGATCGTGTCTGTTTTTTTTGTCCGGCTCGCCCTCGCGTTGTTGCTGGCTTGCGGTTTTTGCGCGGCATCGGCGACGGATGACGACGCGAGCAAACACGCCAGTCAGGAAGCCGGCGCCAAGCAGAAACTCGATCAGGTGCGCGGCGAGATCAAGAAAATAAGCGACACACTGAAAACCACGCAAACGCAGCGCGACGAAACGACCAGGGCGGTACGCGAGCAGGAATTGAAAATCGCCGCGGCGGCAAAAGAGCTGCGCGAGCTCGACGCAAAAATCCTCGCGCAAAGTAGCGAGCTCGGCAAACTCGAAATCCAGCGCGGCGCGCTCAACGAAAAACTCAAGGCACAGCGCGACGCGCTCGCAGCGTTGCTGCGCTCGGCGTATGCACTCGGCCAGAACGAAGAGTTGAAACTGCTGCTGGCGCAAGACGACATCGACAAGCTCGCGCGCGTGCTGGCTTATCACCATTATTTCGAACGCGCGCGCGTCGAGAAAATCGAAGGCCTGCTGAAGGACCTGCAACAACTCGCCGATGTGCAGACGGCGATCGAAAAACAGACCGAAGTGCTGAAAGTTTCACGTACCGCGCGTGCCGATGATGCGGCCAAGCTGCAACAGGATCGCAGCGAACGCGAGAAACTCCTGGCCGAACTCGATGCCACGCTGAAGGACGAGCAGAGCCGCTTGAACGCGCTCGGCAAGGATGAAAAAGGCGTGCTCGACCTGCTCGACAAACTGCGCGATATTTTTGCCGACATCCCGAAGCAGCTCGCCGGCGCCGAACCGTTCGCCGAGCTCAAGGGCAAGCTGGTCTGGCCGGTGCGCGGCAAGATCGGCGCGGCGTTCGGTGCGAACGACGACAGCGGCCGCGGCAGCCACGGCATCGTGATCGCAGCGACCACCGGCGCCGAAGTGCACGCGATATCGCACGGCCGCATCGCCTACGCCGACTGGCTGCGCGGTTTCGGCCTGCTGCTGATCGTCGATCACGGCGACGGTTATCTGAGCTTGTACGGCTACAACGAATCCTTGCTCAAGGACGTCGGCGACTGGGTCAACGCCAACGAAGTCATCGCCACCGCCGGCAACAGCGGCGGGCGCAAAACGCCGGGCGTGTATTTCGAGCTGCGCTACCAGGGCAAGCCGATGGACCCACGCGGCTGGTTGAGCGCGGCGGCGCGCTAGCGCGCATGCTAAAGTTTAAACAAGGGCTTTGTCTTACATCGGGAATAACCCTTTGCAACGCACTTGCAAGTACGATCCTATTGCGGGGTCTTATTCAGATGAAATGCGAGCTGGATGAGATGTAATTGCTATCTATGGATTGATTTTTGGGTGCGAGCTTGCTCATGGAAACCAATATCCGTCAACTCACTGATTCTTATATTCACGCACGGCATCGTCATCCTGCATGGCAATTGCTTGCATCTCGGCGTGCGCCGCTTATCTTGAGTTGCCTGCAATCGTTGTTTGAACAAAGTCACGATGGAATTGCATTTGAAGATGCTTTGCAATCGCTGGCGGGATTGCTTGCAACGCATGCAAATAATGCCGAGTTCGAAATTCGCGATACTGAATATGTTGCTCAGGCGCGCAAAGAGTTTCGCGACTGGATCAAGCGTGAGCTGATCATCGAGCGCGAAGGCAGACTTCATGCAACCGATGCGCTGGAAAAAGCGCTGGGATTTGTTGGTGCGCTGGAGGGGCGGATCATGACATCCACTGCATCCCGCCTGTCCATGGTGCAGCAGGAAATCGAGAATCTGGAATCGCGCCTCAATCCTGATCCGGAACGTCGAACCCAGCATATCCGCAGCAAGCTGGCTCAACTTGAAACTGAGTTGGCTGCAGTGCAGGCGGGCGATATCGATGTGCCGGGTGAAGCCGAGGCGATCGAGCGCATCCAGGGAATCTACAGTCTTGCCACCAGTTTGCGAGCTGATTTTCGCCGCGTCGAGGATTCCTGGCGGGAGGCGGATCGGCGTTTGCGGCAGTCGATTATCAACGAACAAAATCATCGTGGCGTGGTGGTCGACGCCTTGCTTGATGGCCACGATACGCTGCTTCAGACCGTGGAGG
>Ga0209724_1004523_pt1 | contig 10916 bp, 9 predicted proteins | sample grotaG_FD_184143 | JGI IMG/M metagenome (GOLD analysis project Ga0209724, IMG submission 184143) | Glacier valley bacterial and archeal communities from Borup Fiord, Nunavut, Canada, to study Microbial Dark Matter (Phase II) -... | ecosystem: Environmental > Aquatic > Freshwater > Ice > Glacier ... | reverse complement strand
TACCAAATTCATAATTCTTTCTGACACTTACTTTGAGGGGCAGATGAATAAATACATCGTGATAATTGTCCAATTTCCGTTTCAGCAACTCGATTTCCTTGAGATACTTCATCTTCAAAGAATTCTTGTTTGATCCGGACGAAGAATTTGCCTCCTGAGCTTTTATAATGGCTGTAAGAATCAGTTCTTTTGCCTTCGTAAAGTCTCTTGCAAAAAATACCTTTTCGTTTTGGATCTTCCACTCAATCAGTGCTGCCTGATACTTTTTTTCAGCAATTCGATAATATTCAGGAGAATACACATCTGCATTGACTCTTTTTGCTTTGCCAAGAATCACTTGACACGAATCGAATTCTGTAATCGGTGGCTTGTCCATTGTTAAAATGAGCACAACATATATAATGACGACTACCGACAGAAAAATTCCAGCAACAACAAATAACTTCTTTTTCCAACCAAGTTTCATTCTCAAAAAATAAAGTTCCAATATCAAAATCCTAATTCGACAGCAAAGGAACTGAAAAATCTGACTTCTTATGGAACATCCATAAAGGAAATCCCGAAATTAATTTCAAAAAAACCCCCGGAATAACTTCCGAGGGTTAATGTGATGTAAGATTGCTTAAGATTATTTCTTACCTTTTTTTGCGATAACGTCTGTCAATTCAGTGTTGATAGCTTTTGCTTTTTCAACTGCTGGTTTGATTTTGTCAGAAAGAGTTAAGATGTCTTCGTTGTTAGCAACACCTGCAGTAACTTCAGTGTTAACAGTTTCAACAACAGCGATTTCTTGACCAATTGCTTCTAGAGCAGCTTTGCCTTCTTTACCTTTAGGTGCTTTAGCTAACAATTCTTTGTCAGCAACGATAAGAGCAGTAAGGTCAGTGATAGCCTGAGTAACTTCAGCTTTTAAAGCTTCTTTCTTTGCAGTAGTTTCTTCAACAGCTTTTGTTGAAAGAGTAGCTACAGATGCCAAAGTAGTTTTTGATGCATCATAGTTACGGAATAAAGCAAATTTTGAATTCTGTTCTTCAACAGCAGTAAGAGCTGTTTTCAATGCTTCAGAAGCAGCATTAAAAGATTCAGGTGCATAACGATCGGCACCTGCAGTTTTTGCAGCTTCGATAGAAACGTTTGCAGCATCGATTTCAGCCTGTGGGGCTTTGGCACAACTTGCCAACGAAACAACTAGAAAACTAAAAGCAACTAATTTTAATAATCCCTTTTTCATAATTTTGAAGATAAATTTAAAAGTAATAAATATTTTTCAATTCTTAAAATACACAGTTTAGACGCAAACCAGAGGAGAGGTCACAATAATTTCAGATTTTTTTTTAATTTTGACCTTTGTTTTATTATACAATCTTAATTTTGAATGTTTTACCGTAATTAAAAGATGGCAATAAAAAATTCCATAAAGGAATCTTCAGACAAAGAAATCATCAGACTCATTAAGCATGAGCACAATACCAACCTGTTCGAAGTCCTTTATAACCGTTATTCGGAAAAGGTTTTCGACAAGTGTTACTCTTTACTCAAAGATAAAACGCTTGCCCAGGAATTTGTGCAGGATATTTTTTGCAAAGTATTCGAGCGATTGGCCGACTTTCGTGGTGAAGCCAACTTTTCGACGTGGCTTTATGCGATCACCTATAATAATTGTATAGAGTACCTGCGCACGAAAAAGAAAATGAATTATCCTGAATGGAATAACGAGCACGAACTTCCGGATGTGATTGATGAGCTAAACGAAAAGGAGATTAACAGCGAACGTCTGATGAAGATTCTTGAACTTATTCATCCGGAAGAAAAAGCACTACTCACAATGCACTATATTGACAATGTACCAATTGCCTATATACAGACCGCATTAAAAATCAGCGAAAGCGCTACCAAAATGCGCCTTAAACGTGCACGCGACCGCGTCGCGTTCCTATATAAAGAGACCTACAGTGAAGTTTAGTTTTCCCTTTGAATGTGACTTATACAAAAAATTCCGTCTCAAAGATAAAACCATTCAATGAAAGATTTTATCCTTAAATATTTATTCAGGTTCAATCCAAATACGCCTGGACAACCTCTTTTGAAATCTTTTAACCAGCTATTTCCCGGAGCCATCAATATAGAATGGTCGAAGGAAAAGGATGGTCACTTTGAAGTTATTTTTCGCGTGAATGGTATTGAGCAGATTGCATGGTTTGAAAAATCAGGCAAATGGCTCAAAACTGAGACTAATTTTAAAATTGACATGCTGAATGCCGGGATTCGTGAAAAACTCGAAAAATTCGGGCAGATCATGAGCTCCATTTTTATCGAAAAGGCAAATATTGTTCCCAATTACGAATTTATCATCCGTGATTCCTTCCAGGTACGTCACATCTTTATTACTGATGCCGATGGCAATGTCATTGATCGGCGTAATTTCGATGAAGGCGAGCTTTTATAAATTCGGCAAAATCACTTTTAAACAATTCCCCCAAGTTCCTGATAACGATGACAATTAATCAGATGATCGTTAATCATTCCGGTTGCTTGCATTTGAGCATAAATAATCGTTGGTCCCACAAATGAAAATCCCCGTTTCTTCATATCCTTTGAAATAATCCGTGAAATTTCAGTCTCTGCAGGAATCTCTTTCAATGTTGCAAACCTGTTCTGAATGGTTTGCCCATCCACAAAATTCCAGATATAACGATCAAAACTACCCATCTGTTCCTGTATCATTAAAAAGGCCTGAGCATTTTTAATGGCAGATTCGATTTTAAGTCTATTCCGAATAATACCCTCATTATTAATTAATTCTTCAATCTTTGAGTGGTCATACAATGCTATTTTCTGTGGATCAAATCCATCAAAAGCTTTGCGGTAAGCTTCTCGTTTTCGCAAAACGGTTAGCCAGCTCAGACCCGCCTGCGCTCCTTCCAATATCAAAAACTCAAAAAGTTTTTGTTCATCATGCACAGGAACACCCCATTCCTCGTCATGATATTGAAGATATAAATCATCTTTTAAACACCATTCACACCGGATTAACATGCTTTATGCTTTATTAGTACAAAATAAAAAAACTTACTTCAACCAACGGATACTATTTTGTTATTTTTGCTTCCTTATAAACTGCTATTCTCCATCTGATGAAGAAATCATTTGCAATACTTATTTTTACGATCATTTCGTTGTCCGCATTCCCGCAACTAAATACCGATCAGTATTTTTACATCGGACGAAGCCGGATTTATTTCGGAAATTATGTAAGCGCGATTGAAAATTTAAATATAGTAATTAAACTCAGACCGAACCTCCCCGAGCCATATTATTACAGAGGAATGGCCAAGCATTACATCGACGACTTCAGGGGCGCTAAAAACGACTACGATAAAGCACTTGAGATTAAGCCTTTTTATCCGGAGGCTTACATGTATCGCGGGATGGCCAATTATGAACTCAAAAATTATAGTGAGGCTTTAAACGACTACTCTAAAGCGCTTGAATACAAGAGTGACGATCAGGCCATCTACAACAACAGAGGAATTACAAAAGCGGCAATGGAGGATCTTGATGGTGCAATTACGGATTACACCAAGGCAATTGAACTGGATCCGATGGTAGCAAACACTTATTTGAACAGAAGTTCGGCGAAACAGATGAAAAATGATCTGGATGGCGCCATAAAAGATTGTGACGCAGCCATTCGCATCAGACCTCATTTTTCCGGAGCCTACCTGATGAGAGGTATTGCAAAATTCGAAAAAGAGGATTATGCAGGTGCATTAAAGGATTATGATATTTGTATCAGGCTTGACCCCAAGATGGCTCAGGCATTTGTCAACCGGGGAATCGTCAAACATAAACTTGAAGATACACAGGGTGCTATTCCTGATTATGACATGGCGATCAGATTAGATCCTGACATTGCAGTGGCCTGGTTGAACAGGGGTATCGCCAAGGAAACGCTTAAAATTCCTGGATTTGAATCTGATTTCGCTATCGCAGAACAACTTGATCCTAAATTCGCGCAGTTTAGAAAACGCATGAGTGCAGAACAGGAACGCGAAAAACAACGTCGAATGTATGGATTTATACCTACTCCAAACCAGAATCAAAAAAATCAGGGTCAATCCGGCCAAAACGCTTCTGCGAATCAGCAAGCTAATGCTACACAATCGACACAAGGACAGCAACAAGCAAATGCAAATGGAGGAGTCACTAATACTTCAAATGCTTTAGCCCAAAACAACCTGCCAAAAAGTACCACACCTGATTCCGCATCAGTGGCAAGAAAAGATAACAAGGGACCTGTCACCAAAAAACGCTCCCGCCGCAATATTGTTGTGAACGACGACGGTGATGTGAAGGAAACAGAAATCACGCGGGGAATGGTTCAGAATCGGAATGTTAAAATCGAATTGCAACCCGAATTTATTATATCCATTTTTCACAAAGACTCAGTCGATTACGAACGATTGCAGTATTACAGTATGGAAATTGATGCGCTTAACCGCAAGAACAACAATCGGCCTTTTATGCTGATAACCAATAAACCACTCGAAAACGACGACTGGCGAAGTGAAGAATACAACGATAATATTCGCCTTTTGGACAAGACAATACAATCCGGCAAGAAAAACTCAGATACCTATTTTAGCAGGGCGATTTTGTACGAATTGCTCAAAAACTACAATCAGGCGATCGAGGATTACGATCGTGCGATAAAGATGGATGGCCGAAATATCCTCGCATATTTCAGCAGGGCAAACACAATGAATAAGAGGGTCGATTTCATACGAATGCCAGGTTTGCTTCCTGAACCTACAACATTGAATATCAACGGAACAAAAGCCGATGCCGATGCACCGAAGGAAGAAAAAATACTTGATTACGAGGATATTATAAAAGACTACGAGTCAATATTGTATATGAATCCCCGGTTTATATTTGCCTGGTTTAATATGGCGAATACGAAAGTGAAAAAGAAAGATTACCTTGGAGCCATCAATGACTATTCGAAAGCGATAGAACTTGAACCCGATTTTGCCGAAGCGTATTTTAACAGGGGATTGACCCGTATTTACCTTGATGATATGGAAGGCGGTTCACTCGACTTAAGTAAAGCGGGCGAATTGGGATTGACTGAAGCGTACAATGTCATTAAAAGATATTGCAATTAGTAATTAAAAATTAGACAGTTAGTAGTATAAGGATGTCGAATCAACCACTGGCAGAAAGATTAAGACCCAAAAACCTGGACGAATACATCGGTCAGAAACATCTCGTTGGTAAAGGTGCCGTACTCCGAAAAATGATCGACTCAGGTAATCTCTCCTCCATTATTCTTTGGGGACCACCAGGAGTGGGGAAAACCACGCTTGCAAAGATCATTGCCAATTCGCTAAACCGGCCTTTTTATATCCTAAGTGCCATTAATTCAGGGGTAAAAGATGTAAGAGATGTGATTGATAAAGCGAAAAACAACCGTTTTTTCACATCACCCAATCCGATTCTGTTTATTGATGAGATCCATCGGTTCAGCAAATCACAGCAAGATTCCCTTCTGGGTGCTGTCGAACAGGGCTTAGTAACTTTAATCGGTGCAACAACCGAAAATCCCTCTTTTGAGGTGATCTCTCCGCTCCTCTCCCGCTGCCAGGTCTATGTTTTGCAATCGCTTGAAAAAGATGATTTGCTGACATTATTGAATCATGCAATAATGACAGATTATGAAATCAGCCAGCGAAAAGTTGTATTGAAAGAATATGAAGCCATACTCCGTTTTTCGGGCGGTGATGCACGAAAACTGCTCAACGTACTTGAAATCGTGATGAACAGTGTAACAGACGATGAGATTGTTATTACAAACGAGCTTGTCACATCGATGTTGCAGGCAAATCTGGCCTTGTACGATAAAAATGGCGAGATGCATTACGATATCATCTCAGCATTTATTAAAAGTATACGTGGTGGTGACCCGGACGGTGCGGTTTACTACCTTGCCAGAATGATCGAAGGTGGTGAAGATGTTAAATTTATTGCCCGCCGGTTGTTGATCCTCTCTTCCGAAGATGTAGGACTTGCTAATCCGAATGCATTCCTGATGGCACAAAACACGTTCGATGCTGTTCACAAAATCGGAATGCCGGAATCGCGTATTATATTGTCGGAGTGCACCATCTATCTTGCAACATCACCTAAAAGTAATTCTGCTTACGCTGCTATTGATGCGGCCATGGCTGAAGTGCGCGAATCGGGTCATCTTCCCGTACCGCTTCATCTGCGAAATGCCCCCACCAAACTGATGAAAGATCTTGGATATGGGAAGGAGTACAAATACGCCCATTCGTACGAAGGAAATTTTGTTGATCAGGTTTTCCTCCCCGAAAAGATTAAAAATAAGCGGTTTTACACGCCACAGAATAATGATTCAGAGCATAAAATCCTCGAAAGACTGAGGATGTGGTGGAAAAACAGGTTTTAAGAAATTTCTCTTCTTTCGTATATCACACTAAATAGCAGGGTGTTGATCTTTTACTAATTCGTTTCTGTCACTTTTTCAATATTTTTTTTAAAAAAAATATCAAAATGCTTGCAATCGCTTAAATCAAGTATTATATTTGTACTATAACATTAGTACATTAAACATCTATTACAACATGATAAAATTTAATCTTGATCCCAAAACAGGGATTCCGTTTTACAGGCAGATTCTCGATCAGATTAAATTCGGAATCGCATCAGGTAGCCTGAATATGGGAGAACAATTGCCCACAGTAAGAGCTCTCGCGGTTGAGTTGAAGGTAAACCTGAATACCGTAGCTAAAGCTTATAAAGAACTTGAAATTAAGGAGATACTTGAAACTCAACAAGGAACCGGAACTTTTATAAGTAAGAATGAATTTTCAATCTCAAGTTCAGAAAGAAAACAAAAACTCCAGAGCATTACCAAAGAATTTGCAACCATAGCATATAGTTATGGATTTAATATTGATGAACTAATTGTTGAACTTAAAAACCAATCAAAATGAAATCTGAAAACTTTCTGAACGGCGTTTCACTGACGCTCCTGATTTGCCTGACTGCCTTAATCGGTGGATTGTATTATCTTGAAATAATTAATGTTGCAGTCTCAGTAGGCGCATTTATTTTATCAGTTTACATCTCTTATTCGATACAAATTGCTGACCAATGGGAAAAAGCAGTTGTTTTGCGAATGGGTAAATTTACCGGGTTGAAAGGCCCTGGCTTCTTCCTGATTATACCCATAATTGATCATATTGACAAATACATTGACCAAAGAGTAAGGGTGACAGATATCAAGGCCGAAGAGACATTGACAAAAGATACGGTTCCTGTAAATGTCGATGCAGTCGTTTACTGGACTGTCTGGGATGTTGAAAAAGCCGCACTTGAAGTTCAGGACTATGTTAAAGCAGTAACTTTTATTGCCCAAACCGGCCTTCGGGATACGATCGGTAAACATGAATTGTCGGACCTGCTTTCAGACAGGGAAAAGATTTCGGCGGAGCTACAGACGATACTGGATGAACATACAAATCCATGGGGAATTACCTGTCAGAATGTTGGCATCAGGGATATTATTATACCCCAAAACCTGGCTGATGCGATGAGTAAACAAGCTCAGGCCCAAAGGGAACGTCAGGCTCGTGTTATTCTTGGAACCGCAGAAACGGAGATTGCATTAAAATTTGCTGAAGCAAGCCAGCAATATATTGATAATCCTGTTGCGCTGCATCTTAGAGGAATGAACATGTTGTTCGAAGGTTTGAAAGAAAAAGGGTCTATGGTTATTGTCCCGAGTTCTGCTTTAGATTCCATGAATTTAGGGGCTATTGGCGGATTAGTTTCGTTGGCCAAAAGCAATCAAATTGAGAACCCAAATAAGTAGCTATTGATAATTCCCTTTTAAAAATTCGCGGGATAAAAGTCATATATAGAGCCATGTAGCAATGATAAAACATTAAAAAAGCTGCATGGCTTTATTCCTATTTATTACCTTAATATATTTTGTTTAAAGCGAATTCTCACATCCTGTCACCTTCTATTCTGAAGATAAAATCATTTAACTTGTAGTTGATCATCCGCATAATGACAAATTGAAGTGAATCTATTCTTGTAACTCCTTTATACCATGCTAAATAATTAAATCCAAATCTCCCAATATTTTAGCCTAAATTGTATCAGTATATTTTTTTGATTAATTAACATTTATTAACTACAACCATAGTAGATCAACTATCATCTTAGTCATATCTTTGATTAACTAAATTATTCTAAAAAATCATGAATTACAATTACCAGCGCCTTAAATTAAATCCATTAGTGATTTTACTATTTTTTTGTTTAACTTTATTCTCCACCACTCTGTTAGCTTCGTTTCCGGTAGGAAAATTTCAGATTAAGGGAATAGCCACCGATGCAGAATCGGGTAAAACGATTCCTTACGTTACAATCACTGCACAAAACAGTAAAGGAATAATCAAACGCTTGGCAAGTGATGCGAACGGTAAATTTGAATTTACCCTTGACTCAATTGGGAAATATAATGTAATCGTTCAGTCAATCGGTTTTCAAACATCTAAAAATGAAATAATTATCGATGAAAAAACCGTAAAAATAGATATGGGAACGATTAAACTTATTACGGGATCTGAAATAGTTGGTGAAGTTGCCATCGTCGCTCAAAAACCACTTGTAAGAACTGAAGTAGACAAGATTATCTACAACCTTGAAGCCGATCCTGAATCCAAAACTTCGAATGCACTGGAAATGCTGAGGAAAATACCATTGGTGACAGTTGACGGAGAGGATAATATCCAGGTAAAAGGCTCTTCAAATTTTAAAATACTGCTTAACGGGAAAGCCTCATCGATGCTATCGCAAAATCCAAAGGATGTGTTACGAAGTCTCCCTGCAAATACTGTAAAAGATATCGAGGTGATCACAAATCCCTCGTCGAAATACGAAGCTGAAGGAACAGGCGGCATCATTAATATCATCACTACTAAAAAACAGATTGATGGTTTTATGGGAAGGGTCAATGCAGGATTTGATACCCGGGGAGGTTACAACGGCGGTATTTATGCCACTTCAAAAATCAAAAAATTTGGTTTTTCAATTAATTACGGGTACAACGATTTCCGCCAACCCAAAAATGAGAGCAGTTCAACCCGTGAAAATTTTGTAAGTACGACGAACAGGTATTCGGAATCATTGGGATACAACCAATACCAGGGAACTTCAAATTTTGCAATGGGTGAAGCAAGTTATGAAATAGATACATTGAACCTGATAAGCCTTTCGTTTTGGGGATATACCGGCAATTATGCAATGAATTCAGAACAGTCCACGAGTGATTTTGACACAAATCACAATTTATCAAGAAAATTCATGAACCTGTCGAACTCGTCGAATGAACGCGGAAATATATCGGGGAATATTGATTACCAGCGCACTTTTAAAAAACCGGATAAAACGTTTACGATTTCATACAAGCTTGATAGGATGCCACAGAAAACAGATGGACTGAATGCAATCGACGGAATATTAAATTATGATTCCTATCGCCAACGTTCAATCAATGATGCATCCGGGACCGAGCATACTTTTCAGCTTGACTATTATGACCCGATCACGAAAATGCACCAGGTCGAAAGCGGCGTGAAATATATTCTGCGCCAAAATATCAGTGATTCTGAAATTCTTCGTTATGATGCAACGCAAGATGATTGGATTCGTGACGTAGCAAGGAATAACAACCTTGATTACGATCAGCATATCGTTGGAATTTATGCAGGATATGTTTTGAAACTTAAGAAAATCAGCATTAAAACCGGATTACGAATGGAGGGAACACTAAACGATGGTTATTTCAAGTCTAAAAAAGATACCACATTTACAAACAGAATGTTTAACCTGATACCCTATATTACACTCTCGAAGAATCTTAACAAAGGACAAAATATTAAATTCTCCTACACACAAAGACTCTCACGACCAAGTATTTATTATCTAAATCCATATATCAACGACACCGATCCGCTAAACATTAATTACGGAAACCCAAATCTCGATGCTGAAATCTCACATTCGTTTGACTTATCATACGGGAAATTTTCCGGAAAATACAATTTCAATCTAAGTATGAACGGAGCGCTCACGAACAATTCAATTGAATCGTTATCAACCATAAATTCAGCCGGAGTAAGAACGACAACTTATCAAAACATAGGAAAGAATCAGAAATTTGGCGGATACTTTTATGGTTCGTACCGGCCTAATGCAAAACTCAATATAAGTACAAATGTGGGTGTTGACTACACAATACTCGAAAGCAACGACGGTCGCAACCTGCGAAACGAAGGTTTCAATTATTCCGGATCGCTGAATATACGGTACACAGTTTGGAAAAATGGCACAATTTCCGGATACGGTGGAATCTATTCTCCAAGAATCATGTTACAGGGTCAATCTTCAAAATTTTGGTATACAAACATAAACGTTTCGCAAGAGCTATTTAAAAAGAAACTCACTGCATCCGTTTCATTATCAGATCCGTTTAGAAGCAAAGTCAAATACGAAAGTTCGTTCGATGACCCCACATTCCGTCAAACCAATGTATCCAGTTATTCGAACAGAATGTTAAGATTCAACCTCTCTTATCGATTCGGACAAATGAAAGGCGAAATCAAAAAAGCCAAACGAGGCATTAAAAACGATGATGTCAAAAGTGGAGGTAGCAGTACGGGTGGCGGAGAAGGTGGTCAGCAGAATTAACTGACTTAATATCCTATTATTCAGGTCTATTCTCCATTTCAAAAAAAATTAACAAAAATTAACTAAAACATTAGTAATACAACTAATGTTTTAGTTGTATATTTGATCTGTTATTAACCGTTTTGCGC
>Ga0209724_1004518_pt1 | contig 10928 bp, 7 predicted proteins | sample grotaG_FD_184143 | JGI IMG/M metagenome (GOLD analysis project Ga0209724, IMG submission 184143) | Glacier valley bacterial and archeal communities from Borup Fiord, Nunavut, Canada, to study Microbial Dark Matter (Phase II) -... | ecosystem: Environmental > Aquatic > Freshwater > Ice > Glacier ... | reverse complement strand
CGAATGATTCAACCCCGATCGTGCCTCGAAGCCTATGATTGCCCAATGAGAAAGCTAGATATGGTTGCCGTTGTAATTCCTTGCTATAAGGTGCAATCGTTCATTCTGCCGCTCATTGAGCAGATTGGGCAAGAAATCGATCTGATTTATGTGGTGGATGATGCTTGTCCACATTCAACAGGTCAATATGTGCAGGAACATTGCCAAGATCAACGGGTGAAAGTGATTTTTCATCATAAAAATCAGGGAGTAGGTGGCGCGGTTATCTCTGGTTATCACCAAGCCCTTCAAGATGATGCCAGTATTATCATTAAGATGGATGGAGATGGGCAAATGAACCCGTTTTTGATTCCTTTATTAATCAGCCCTATCGTTGGCGGCAAGGCGGATTATGTAAAGGGAAATCGATTTTTTGATTTGAATTTTTTGAGTACCATGCCCAAAATTCGGGTTTTTGGCAATGCAGCTTTATCGTTGATTAGTAAAGTTTGCACGGGCTACTGGAACATTATGGACCCAACAAATGGCTATACTGCAATTCATGCCAACATTCTTTATTTGATTCCCCTGCATAAACTAGACAAGCGTTATTTCTTTGAAAGCGACTTGCTGTTTCGTTTAAGCACAGTACGGGCAGTTGTATTGGATGTGCCAATGCGGGCAAAATACGATGATGAGATCAGCAGCCTAAGAATTGGTAAGGTCGTTTGGGAATTTCCTAATAAATATTTGACACGACTGTTGAAACGAATTTTTTACACCTACTTTTTGCGAGATTTTAACGTAGGTTCAGTAGAATTAGTCGTAGGACTATTCTTGATTACGCTCGGCGCTCTATACGGAGGATATAACTGGTACTATAGTCTGACCTCTAAAGTGATCGCCACCAGTGGTACGGTCATGATTGCCGCTTTACCGATTATCTTAGGGTTTCAGTTACTTCTGGCTGCTATTCACTATGATGTGATGAACGTTCCTAAAGAACCAATATATCGATTTTTGAAGGAACATATTGCTATAAATGTAAACAGCGATAGAACTGGTAATATACAAAATGAAGAAAATCGAATCAATCGAGAATAATTGTCTTACACAAAAGACGCAGGTACGCTAACCCGCTATTGATCCGGTAAACCCAAGCTTCTGCTTCACCTTTAGCCAAGCGGTTCTCATTTTCCAAAATTTACTGCTTTCCATTGCCAAAATCTGTTGCTGTAGCGCTTGCAGTTCTTGCAACTTCTCACATTCGACGGTAGACGCACCACTCTCACCTGATCGTGAAGCAACAAGGTCATCTATCTTGGTTTGATCAGGCATATCGGTTGCTCGCAAACTGACGAAAAATTCACAGCCTTCAGTTTCATAAAACTGCGCCACTTCAAATTCCAGCAGACCAACTTTCGTTAGCTCACTCAGCAGTTGGAAGAAAGAGGCTGGAGTAAACACCTGACAATGCACATCACAGTAGTCGCCAGTGACAAATGTGTTCTTAGTAATCATCCAAGCATCTTGTATGGAACGAACAGGAACTAACTTGGTTGTGTCTACTGCTCCGTTCCAAGCTACATTGCCTTTATAGGTGACTGCCTCGGAAAGCTCATCGAACATTTGACGAGGTGACGGTCTTTTGTTGTTGTACAGAAAAGCTTCGATAACATCAGCAGTTTTTGTGAGATGACGGTGATAATCAAAACATCGTCGCTTGTCTGGAATAGCAAGTGATAAAATTCCGCCAGGTTTGAGAATCGTCTTGATTTCATTCAACCAGCCAATGAAATCAGGAACATGCTCAATAACATGAGACGCGATCACATAGTCTACGGGAGCTTCCGCCTGGAGCAGTTCACCTAAGCCTTTCTCACCCCAAATATAGTCCACATCCACAATCTTGTTAATATCAACATGACTGGCAGGATCGGCGTATTTAATTTGCAATGCTTCCGTGGTGTCGTGATCTACATAGTGGATTTGCCCCATCTTGCGAGTCACGATCGGTCGATCAAGGGGTCCGATTTCAGCTCCAACTTGATGGGCAACATCAACGATACAATGCAGGAGTTTTTCGTTGCGAGTTGACATAATCTGAATTTAGATGTGGGCGGTACCCGGGATCGATCGTGATGTTTTCTACTGGTACTGCAAATACAGTACCCCTTGTCGAAATTTGGCTTGCTTTGGCAGAGCGTCCTCCATCGCTTCGAGTTTCAGATTAGTGGTACAAAGTATCGCATAGAGCAACGACACAGTGGACACATGGTTATGACTCTGCTCGGATATCTTAAGGCAGAAACTGACATCATTTAAACGCGATCGCGTTTATTTTCCTTGAATCCTCTGACTTTCTCGAATCCCTTAACCGACACGTTAAGCAACCCAGCAGTGACAGCGGTGTTTTGATTCACGAACCGAAGCCATACGGTGGCTCAATCAGGAAGTGCCTCTTGACGGTTAAAGCTTAGACAGAAATAATATCCAGGAACTACCAAACTGCCTACTTGTGCGAGTATAGTTTATGATTATAGAGTTTATGACTATAAAGCCTCAAATTTTCTGGCTCCAATAAAGATGGCACATAAAATGCCGAGGATTGTTAACACTAGTCTCTTCACGAAAAATTCAGCGGACTTTGAGACAACTACATTAATCAAAAAATGATGCCACATCAGTAGCTTCAGGGGTCAGAAAAAAGCAATGGTCAAAAAGTATGTCCGCTTGATAGAAAAAGGGACTCAACACATCAAAGCATTTGGGATGAGGAGTTTTATCAAAAAAACCTCTCGAAGGGTTTTGCTCAAGCTATTAAATAGAGTACCTGATGAACACAAAGTAGTTCCGCCCGTTATCAATTTTGAGCAGCAGGATTGGTATTATCGCCGTTTCCCAAATTTGAAACCTTTAAAGGTATTCACGGTTCCTTCTTCGGGAACTCGTCTTAATCTTGTGACAGACAGTATCAACGGAGGTAGTTTATACGGGGGTGTCGGCACGGCAATTATTTTCTGTACTCTGCTTGCCCAGCGATTGGGATGTCAACTTCGAGTGATTACAAGGACAGAAAAAGCACAGTCTCAGAATTTTTTTGAAATTTTAAAGAGTAACAAAATCCTTTACAAAGATGATGTAGAGTTCATATTGAACGACATCTTCTCAACCTCATCAGAGCTTGATGTCTCACAAGATGATCTGTTTGTGACCACTTCTTGGTGGACAACTCATGCAACGCTTCAATCTGTTTCAACTCAGCAAGTAATTTATCTCTTACAAGAAGACGAGAGAATGTTCTATCCTTACGGGGATGAGCATCTGTTGTGTTCAAGCGTACTGGTCCATCCTGAGATAAAGTTTGTTGTTAACACAGAGCTTCTATTTAATTACCTCGTTGATCAAGGTTTTGAAAACATTAGGAAGAATGGAGTTTGGTTTGAGCCTTCGTTTAGTAGCTATGAGGCTTGTTCTGCTTTAGAAGATTCACCGAAGCTCAAGAGAAAGTTCTTCTTCTACGCGCGACCTAATAACCTTAGAAATCTTTTTTATCTCGGCTTGGAAGCTATTGAAACGGCTGTTTCAATAGGAGTATTGAATCCTGACGAGTGGGATATCTTCTTTGTAGGCAAAGATTTGTCAGCATTAAAGTTGCCGGAAAAGTTGCGGATTCACTTGCTCGAAGGTCTAGGTTGGTCGGAGTATGTGAAATTTTTACGCTCAGTCGATGTTGGCTTATGTTTGATGTATACGCCACATCCTAGCTATCCACCTTTAGATTTAGCCGCTTCTGGTTCTATCGCGGTAACAAATCAATTTGGACCGAAGCAAGATCTATGGAAATATTCAAAGAACATCATTTGCAAGGAAGCAAATGTCAAAAGCTTGGTACAAGGAATCGCCGAAGGAATTGAACTTTCTACCAATCAACAGAAGCGAATGGAAAACTATGAAAATAACAAGATGCTCAAAAATTGGGAGTCATCTTTTAGCCACGTTTTGGAAACTTTAGAAGTGATACGGTAATGTTTATTTTAGAGCAAAAATATGTACCGTATTCAGACCCTTGGCTACTTCCTTATGAGAAAAGAATCAAAGCGCTTGCACTGAAGGGTAAACGTGTAGCCTATTTCTATGAGGTAGCAGATACCAGCACGTTTCGGTATCGTGTTTATAACATGGTTCAGACGATTCAGTCACTGAGTTCTGATATATCATCTTCCTACTTTTTCCTCAGCGATTTGAACAATCTACCCGAAATATTAGCCTTGGCAGATATCGTTGTAATCTGCCGAACTCGATATTCTCACCACATCAATCAGCTAATTACATCAGCAAGGGCTAGAAACATAAAGGTTTTCTTTGATGTCGATGACTTTGTTTTCAATCCATCTTACATACACCTTATTCTGAATACGTTGGATCAAGATGTATCTCATCCACAAGCTTGGGATCACTGGTTTGCCTATATTGGCAGATTAGGAGAAACTCTCAAGCTCTGCGATGCAGCAATTACAACAAATGAATTCTTAGCTGCTCAAATTCATAAAGTTACGGGAAAATCGGTTGGCGTTATTCCTAACTATTTAAATCGAGAGCAAATCGACCTTTCTGAACAATTCTTTAAATCGAAAGTTCAGTCTTCCTTTAAGAGAGACGATAATTTTTGTTTGGGTTACTTCAGCGGAACGCCGACCCACAATAAAGATTTCGGAATTATTTCTAATGCACTGGTTCAAGTTCTTAAGGCGAATCCCAGCGTTATCTTAAGAGTAGTTGGCTTTATTGATCTAAAAGGAGAGTTACAAAACTATCAGTCAAGGATAGAGCTTTTGCCTTTACAAGACTTTCTCAACCTCCAGCAAATCATTGCCTCAACAGAAATTAACCTAGTTCCTTTGCAAGATAATATCTTTACGAATTGCAAATCAGAACTCAAGTTTTTTGAGGCGGGTGTCGTCGGTACAGTGACGATCGCTTCTCCTACCTTTACCTACTCAAAAGCTGTTGTCGATGGAGTGAACGGATATTTATCCTGTGCTTATGAGTGGGTTGACGAAATCAGCCATGCGATCAATAACTTCACAACCTATCCAGAGATTGCATTTGCAGCTTACCAAGATTCGTTAAGAAATTATGCTTGGTATAATCAGCTCTCAAAAATCGAGAAGACGCTTTTTCAGTAAGCTAGCATCACCAGTATTGAGCATATATTTTTCTTGATATTTCAAGATAGCTTATATCAATACTCCAGCCACAATTTGAGCAGGTCTTAAGGCTCAAACCCTGATTTCGCCGTGGGCAGAATGGTTTTTCCAGTCTAAAGATTATTTACACAATAGACAGTGCCCTGAAACTCATAGAAAAAACATTTTTTTGAAAGACAGCCATACTTTTCTTATTTTCCAGAATTTACTACTTTCCATTGCAACAATCATCATCTGAGCCGCTTCCGCCTCTGCTTGAGATTGACAAAGTTGAGTTTGATTGATTTCTAATTCTGCTTGAGATTGGCGAAGGTGGGCTTGAGTCGTTTGTAGCTCTGCTTGAGTGTGGTGAAGTTTCTCTCTAACTACCGCTAATTCTGCTATATGGCGGTGCTCACGATTCTGACAAGTGAGGTAGGCTCGAAACAGCGTATCAACATTTTTAGTGTACAACTTTATGTGGTTATGAAAAATCTGAGTGTAACACTCAACAATCTGCTCAAACTGGATGCTACTGTTTCGCGAATTGGGTCGCTGACGATACAGATAAACTACTTCCGGCAAACGGACAATTTTGCGACCTAGCTCGATTAGATATAACCAGAAGTCATAATCTTCAAGTCCAGCGACCATATTACTTCGATACCCTCCAACTAACTCCCAGTCGGTTTTATGAAATAGAGCCGAATTAAAGATCACATTCTCTAGCAAAATGTTGGGAAATTGATAATCCGGAAGATGCCAAAAACCGCTTCTCTCACCAAAAAGCTCTGCCTGACCATATACAATACCAACTTCTGGCTGATGGTTAAGCACTTGAACAGCTTGCTCTAGATAAGCTTGGGTAATACAGTCATCTGCATCCAGTGGAAGAATATATTTCCCTCTAGCTTCTTGAATTCCTCGGTTGCGTGCAGCAGACACCCCTTGATTGTTAGTATGAATGACGCGAGTCTTTGGTTTGTCAAAGTCTTTAAGTCGTTCGATCGTGAGTTTATCAGTAGAGCCATCATTGATCACAATTATTTCAAAGCTTTGGAAGGTCTGTTTCAAAACACTATCGACAGCTTCATCAATGTATTGCCCCTGATCATAGCAGGGCACGATCACAGAAACGGTAGGGACAGGTTCTGAACCTTTGTGATTTAACATTTAAGAATGGGTAATAAAATGATGGAGAACAAGTTGTAGAAAGTACATAGTCTAGCCGTTCAGGAAGAATGACTTCATCGACCTCAAACGACACCAAAACTTCCAGGGTTTACTATTTTCTATTCTCTCAACTCGATATTGCAAGCTTTCTAGTTCTGCTTGTTTAAGCTGTAAAGTCTTTTGGGTAACTTGTAGAGCCTGGTTAAGTCGGATAATTTCTTCATTCTGCTCCGGCGTGGGAAGATATGCATCAGAACTAATATTGCCAGAGAGCGCAGAAAACCTAAACCAAGTATCTTTGTGACCAAAAAAAGTGTCGCCTACAGTCTGACAAAAACTTTCAATATGTAATTCGTCAACTTCTCCATACACACGATTCTCAATAAAATACCACAGTAATGCTGCCCAGCTTCGGAATTCTGGATACACAAAGGGCAACATATCTAGATATCGACGTAGCAGAGCGGAATTCCAACGAGGCTGCTGAATCCCTTCTGCCTCTAAACGCCAATTTGCCAGATCTAACATGAAATAGGCGTAGTTTCTTCCACCTGCAAGTTTCAAGTTTTGTTTCGCTTCTATCCCTTCATATACGCCTTGTTTTCCGTCAGGGTGGTGTCGATAGTCATGATTCTGATGAATAGCCATGATGCTATTGGTTGCATCAACCACAACCATTCCAGTTTCAAGCGCGTGGTAGAGCATCCAATTATCCCAACCTGGTCGTCCAACTGCAAAATTTGGCAACTGTGTGTAAGTGCCTTTTGGAAAGACAAAATAGTCCATTGCTTGCGGTCCTTCCAATCTTCCAGAAGTTTTAACTCGTTCTGTCAACTTGGTTTGCCAGCTTTCTCCTAAGTCTTCCAGAGACTCGATCACATCTAGGTTCCAACGCTGCCCTGACAGCATGAACCGATCGAATGAAACTTGATTAATCTTCTGGGAGAATTCTTTGGGCAATAAAATATCCGAGTTTGTATAAACAAATAAAGACCCATTTCCTATGGATTGGGCTATCTCAAACAGAGAGCTAACCAGGGGGGTGCCAGAATCACTGCAATCTACCGTTGGTATATGCTCCAAACCAAGTTCAAGAGCAATTTCTGCAACGCCCTCGTCGCTCCCCATTAAAATGATTTCAGGACGGGGATTGATCGCGATCCAGCTCAGGATAGCATTGCGTTGAATGGTCGCAATGTGTCCTCGGAACGCTTTAGGACATGCAAAAAGGGTAAGCATTGATTGGTTAATACAATGGAAGCAGTCGAAACGGAGTTAACAGAAATATACAAATTCTACGTGAACTAGCATACTTGATTTGATGACAAAACCAAGGTGGATGTCAGGTAGAAAAATCTTTTTTCAAGGTTGAAGGTTGCCAATGATCACCGGAAAGCCGATTGTATACAGGCACAAACATATGATGATGGCGATAGACAAAATCATACAGTCCTAGTTTTCGCAAGATACTCTTAACAACCCCCCGCCTTGCAGCCCGCCCTGTAGACAAGTATGCAAGTTCTGACTCTAAATGCAGATTAGAGTCCTCTATCTCTCGCATGAACGTTTTGGTCTGCTCTAACTCTTGCACAAGCTGCCAAAGACTACACGATGTTTGTTCATACATGGCTTGAAAATTAACTAAATGACGGATCGCTAAATCTCGTTGAACTGCATTATCGTGGCGTAATATAAGGTCTTTCGCAATCGCCACTGACTGAGAGTCAGCCGTTTGTAATCTTTGATTGACCGCTTTCACATCAATAACGGCAAACAAGTTGGCGTAGGAATAGAAGGGGCGGTGAGGTTCTGGTATTAACTGGAGGTTTGTTGCGTCAAAGCGACAAAGCGTGTATCCAAGTCTTTCAATGAGTGATCGCAATGCTTGGGTGCTGCTGCCAGCGGCTACTGCGTTTGCCTCCGTAAACTCAATCATCCACACGGGGAATTTTCCTGCAGCAATTGATTGCTGAGCGCCTGTCAGAACAAACGTTTCCCACCCTTCTACATCTAATTTTGCAAGGCTAATATGAGGAACTTGAAACTCACGCAAAATTGAATCGAGAGACCGTTGCATGACTTCGATTGTGTCAGTGCTAATTTCTGGATGATAGACTGCATCTGGCGCAAACGTACTAAAAGCAGATAGTCCAGGTTTTCCTAGAAGTAATCGAGCGACTCCATCTTTGTCTGACAGTCCGACATTTAGAGCCGTGAAATGGCAATATCCCAGATCCTCTAAATTTTGCTTATAAAGGCTAAAGCACAGTGGATTCGGGTCAAAACCAAGTATCCTACCACTATGGCTCATGCATTTTGCTGCGGTGGACGAGAACAATCCTGCATGAGCACCGCCGTCTAAAAAGGTATCGCCGGGGCGAAGATACAGCCAGAGGAACGCTTGCTCTAGACCTTCAAACTCGCCCTTCTCTAGAAGTTGACCTACATGATCATTTCTGGGCGTTTTTAGAACTCCCACATGAGGGACGCAAACTTCAAAATGCTCCGCTCCTGGTTTTGTTAGTGGATACCGGTTCACCCGAACAAACTCAAGATTCTCCTCTAACCCATCAGTCTGCTGAGATGCACGAATGAGTCTAAATCCACGATCGCTCAGATACTCCAGTATTTCCTCTTTGGTGCCGCTTCCCTCATACAGAGGCTGAAGTTGCACTTCCAACTGGATTTTGCTAATGGAGTGAAGGGCTTTTCCTGCCCCCTTAAGAACCTGAAGATCAAAACCCTGTGCATCAATCTTAAGAATATCAATCTCAGCAATTCTTTGAGCTTGAACAAAGGTATCGAGGCGTTGAACGGGAACATCGATAATCTGAATTGACTGTAATTGATCCTCATAGGATTTCCAGGCATCATTGCAGTGAACACGCAGTAAAGAAGATGTTTGATCGTTACGGTTCAGGTATAGTTGAGAGATACCATCAATCTCCCCAAATGCGGTACAGAAAACGTGCAGATTAGGTCGATTGAATGATTGCAATTTTTCAGCTAGCTGTGGATTTGGCTCAATCGCATAAACTACAACCGTTGGATCTTGACTATGAGGAAGTGAAAAAACCGACCCATTATGTGCTCCAACATCAATAACCAGCATCGACAGCGCCTCCATCTTTAGAGTATTTCTGAATGACTAAGGAGTAAATCTAAGATTTAATTTTCCTTAAGCCTGAGTGATTGAATGAGATATGTTCACTTCAGGAATTCTCATCATACCAAAAGTCAAATTTGTAGCACTAGACTCGACAGCCAACAGCAACTGCAGCCAATCCAACATTTCGTGATTGTCTTGAGTGCCATCAGCAATTGCAGGCTCCAAGACATAGCTTCCTCCTTGAATCTCTGGCCACTTCATACAAAATTCCACGTTTAGATAACAGCCAGACTTCATTTCAGGGAGTTTATAAGCGTATTGATAGGTGTTAAAACCAGTGGTCACCACTCTGAGTCGATCGTAAACAGCTACACCAATTAGCGGCATTTGAATTCGATCATGAGCTAAAACTCTAATCACAATCTTGACCCACTCTCCCGGACAGAGAAATCCCCCTTCAACCCCAGTGCTATCAAATACTTTAAAGCTGACAATTTCGGCTCGCCCAGTGCCAAATCGGTCAACCTGTGAAAAAACAAGATATGCTCTGCCAGCAAAAGGGTTAACTCTATTTTTTTGATTCTGCGTCTCAGCTTCCTGCGTTTCTTGTTTGATCGGAGACTGGGGAGAAGGATAACTGGCTTCTACTTCAGCTCGATGGTGGGCATTAATCTGCTCATACATCCAGGCTTGATATTTTCTAGAAATTTCAGGCGGCTCCCCTGTTAAAACTAGAGAGCCTGAATTAATCCACGCCACTTTTGAGCAAAGACGAGCCACTGCCCCCACATCGTGAGAGACGAACAAAATCGTTCCCCCTGAATCCTGAAAATCTTTGATTTTCGCCATACAACGATGCACAAAAATTCCATCGCCAACCGCTAACGCCTCATCCACAATTAGCACTTCTGGATCAACGTGTACTGCCACTGCAAATGCCAATCGCACAAACATCCCACTTGAATAAGTTTTTACAGGCTGGTTAATAAAATCCCCAATCTCTGCAAAGGCTGCAATGTCATCAAACTTAGCCTCAATCGCCCTCTGACTCAGCCCTAAGATCCGCCCATTGAAAAACACATTCTGCCGCCCTGTGAACTCTGGGTTAAACCCACTTCCCAGTTCTAGAAGAGCCGACACTCTTCCTCTGACAGCAACCTCTCCAAGGGTCGTCTGAAGAGTTCCCGCAATAATTTGTAGCAGCGTACTTTTACCAGAGCCGTTTTGACCAACGATCCCCAGCGTCTCTCCTTGCAAAACCTCTAAGCTGACATTTTTCAGTGCCCAAAACTCCTCAGCCTGAGTCTTTCCGGGTAAGAGGATTTCCTTTAATCGATCGACCGGATGTGAATAGCGCTTGAAAGACTTTGAGACATTTTTTAGAGAAATAACAGCTTCACCCACTTCACGACCCCTCCAGGTCTCCCCAATTCATCAAATAGTCAGGAACTAGTTTATAAAACATCTGCAAACGCAGG